>ERZ773193.17-NODE-17-length-239782-cov-6.553513_pt1 | contig 239782 bp, 339 predicted proteins | sample MGYA00511110_ERZ773193 | MGnify/ENA primary metagenome ERZ773193 (study PRJEB29015, sample SAMEA2737784) | human gut metagenome | biome: human gut; feature: human-associated habitat; material: faeces | place: China | collected 2012 ... | reverse complement strand
ACCTGGAAGTCCAGCTCATCACTCCGATCGCCATGGAAAAAGCCATGCGATTCGCTATCCGCGAAGGCGGCCGCACCGTGGGTGCTGGTCGTATCAGTGAAATCCTTGACTAAGTTCCTCAGGAACTTGTAGAGGAATCTACATCAGGTTTAATGAGGGGGCCTCCCCGCAGGCCCCCTCATTTCCCACGAAAGAAGAGACTCCAACAGGTCAGTAGTTCAATTGGTAGAGCGTTGGTCTCCAAAACCAAAAGTTGGGGGTTCGAGTCCCTCCTGACCTGCCACTTCTTTCCAAATACACCACCCCACCTTGAAGCATGTTTCGCAAGATTTCTCAATTCATCGCCGAAGTTAAGGGCGAACTTAAGAAGACGACCTGGCCCTGGGAAAGCGACCCCAAGGTGAAAGGTTTCAAAAAATTCCGCGAACTCTGGGGTTCCACTCTCGTCGTACTGATTGCCATGGTATTCCTTGGCGCGTTTGTTGCATCGTTCGACATTTTTCTTCACAGCGTGGTCAACTATCTCATCCAGTTGGCAATCTAGTTTTACTCTCCCCACTTCTTTCTCCGATCATGCCCAGTACCCCAGAGCCTCACGAACAATGGTATGTCCTTCACGTCCTCTCCGGACAGGAAAACAGCGTTCGTGACCGCATTATCCGCAAGGCGAAGGACGCCGAGCTTTCCGACTTCATTTACCGGGTGGAAGTCCCCACGGAACTTATTTCCGAAGTGCGCAACGGCAAAAAAACGGAACGTCACAGCAAACTCTTTCCCGGGTATGTTTATGCCAACATGTACCTGCTGGAAGCGGACGGCACCCTGAACAAGGACCTTTGGTACTTCATCCAGCAAATTGACGGTGTCATCAGCATTGCCGGCTCCCGCAACGCCCCCCTCCCCATGCGCAAGCGCGAGGTGGAAGACCTTCTGCCCCTGTTGGATGCGGAAGCCGTTGCCGCCCGTCCCAAGGTGGAATTCGCCGTCGGCGACCCTGTGCGCGTGTGCGAAGGCCCGTTCCAGAGCCAGGAAGGCACCATCGAAGAAATCGACCCGGAAAAGGGCAAGCTGCGTGTCAGTGTCTCCATTTTTGGCCGCGCCACGCCTGTGGACCTGGAATACTGGCAGGTGGAAAAAGCCTGAATCTTCTTTGCGTCTCCCCCCATCAGTCCCCTTCCCGTTTATTTTCTCCGCTAACAAAGCAAAACCATGGCAAAAGAAATAACCAAAATCATCAAGCTCCAGATCAATGCCGGAGCCGCTAACCCCTCCCCGCCCGTGGGTCCGGCACTTGGTCAGGCCGGTGTAAACATCATGGCATTCTGCAAGGAGTTCAACGCCGCCACGCAAAAGCAGGCCGGCGATCTCCTGCCGACCGTCATCACGGTTTACAAGGACAAGTCATTTTCTTTCATCACCAAGCAGCCCCCGGGCAGTGTGCTTCTCAAGAAAGCCGCAGGCGTCGCCTCCGGCTCCGGCGAACCGAACAAAAAGAAAGTCGCCACTCTTTCCAAGGCCAAGCTGATGGAAGTTGTCAACACCAAACTCCCTGACCTCAACACGAAAGACCCTGAACGCGCCGCCCGCATTCTTGCCGGCCAGGCTCGCCAGATGGGCATTGAAGTCGAAGGTATGTAACACTCACCGCAGGAGGATTAAACCAGTCCGAACGCACTGCCAAATACACACATGTCTACCAAACGCAGCAAGCGATATCAAGAAGCAGCCAAGCTTGTTACCCCTAACAAGAACTACAGCATCACGGAAGCCGTGGAAACCATGAAATCCTTCCCGGTACCGAAATTCGACCCGACCGTCACCGTCTCCTTCCACCTGACTGTGGACCCCCGCAAATCCGACCAGATGGTTCGCGGCAGCGTTTCCCTGCCTAACGGCACGGGTAAAAACGTCCGCGTCCTCGTCTTCGCCCAGGGCGATGCCGCCAAGGCCGCCCAGGAAGCCGGAGCCGAATTCGTGGGGTTTGAAGATCTCATCAAGAAAGTCCAGGGAGGATTTGTTGACTTTGATACGGCCATTGCCACCCCCGACGCCATGACGGAGGTTCGCAAGGTTGCCCGTGTACTGGGTCCGCGCGGCCTGATGCCCAACCCGAAAACCGGTACCGTCACGGACGATACGGCCAAGGCTGTGAAGGAAGTGAAGGCCGGCCGCGTTGACTACAAGGTTGACAAGAACGCCAATATCTCCGCCGCTGTAGGCAAGCTGTCTTTCTCCAACGAAAGCATCGCCGAAAACATCGCTGCCCTGATTGATTCCGTCGTCAAGGCCCGCCCGGCTTCCGCCAAGGGCGCCTACATCGAATCCGTCACCGTTTCATGCGCCATGTGCCCCGGTCTGCCGGTTGACACCGCTTCCATCGCCAAACTGTAACCCGAACCGATTTAGCACACCATGAATCCTGACAAGCGTATCATCATTGACGACCTGACCGCTCGCGTCAACGCCTCCCCGTTCCTGATCGTCGTGGACTACACCTCGATCACCGTGCCTGAGTTCACCAATCTGCGTTCCGCCCTGGCCGCCTGCGGCGCTCAGTGCCACGTAGCCAAGAACAACTTCATGCGCACGGCTCTGACGGATGCCGGCCTTCCCGACATCGGGGAACACCTCGTCGGCCAGACCGCTTTCGTGACCGGCGCATCCGACGTAGCAGGCGCCGCCAAGGCCATCAACACCTTTGCCAAGGCTTCCAAGAAAGCCGAATACAAGGTGGCGATCCTGGATGGAGCCATTCTTTCCGCGGACGAAATCCGCGCCATCGGCGAACTGCCTCCCCGCGACCAGTTGCTTGCCAAACTCCTTGGCACTATCAACGCGGCCGGTTCCGCTCTTGCCCGAGTTATTCAGGCATATGTGGACAAAGAAAACGGCGGCAGCGAAGAACCCGCCGCCTAATACCAACCCCTTGACCGGACGGTCCGGTTGCACTCTAGCCAAATGTGTGAAAACCGGACCCGACTCTCCTACAGGTTCCTTGTCGGAACTCCGGCCGGAGAACTGAAATGCCAAGTTGGCTCTTGGCGCGACTCGAAACCAAACTAGAAAACAATACAATGGCTGATATTAACAAAATAAGGGAAGCGTCAAGGATGCAGTAATACAAATATTCTCGGTTACTTGTATCAGAGTAGTTCACAGCGGAAGCATTAGAACGCTAGAAAGGAAATGTTTATGTCTAACATAATTGCAATCATTATAGCAACTCTATTAATACAATCCCTGATTATGACAGCTATTGTATTAATATCAAATAATAATGAATATGTAACTTATATATGTGCTGTTGGTATCTTTGGATTATTTCTTATGTTCATAATAGGTCTTGGACAACTTGTGAGAGACTACTTCAAATATAACTATTTTGAACAAGATATTTTTATTGATAAAGATAACAACAGATTCAGAAGTAACCCTAAATACTATTACTATCTCATAGGAAACAGCAAAAACTATAAAGCAATAAAACGATATGCAGGTAAACAGGAATGGAAAGAGCTTCCTAAAATTTCTGAAACAGAACTGCAAGGATATAAAAAAGGTTATAGAAAGAAAGGTGACTGGATGTGGTAAAACTAGGAGACACAGTAAAAGTCAATAACCTGTTACATAAACTCCACGGACTTGAAGGAAAAATCATTGAAATTGATGAAAAGAGATATCATAAAACTTATGGTGTATGTAATCGCATTAGATATTATAAGGTAAGCTTCACTGGCAAAGAAAACTGTCTTGCTGCAGGATTCTCTGTTAAATGGACAGAGAAGTTTAAAGATATTGGTTTCACTTGTACTTTTGAAGAAGAACATATTGAAATTATATAAAATCAGTAATGATATAAATAATTAGGAGAATGTTATGACAAATTTAGGTGATAAACTCAAACCATGTCCATTTTGTGGACGGAAAATGGTGTTTTATAAACATTCATATACAAACAAATATGGTAAATCAGTCACAGAGAAATATTATATGCATGAAGATTATGATTTATACCATGAAGAAACTTGTATTCTTGATGATATCAACCAGCCATTTGCAATCGGTGCAGGTGATGCAAATGAAATGACAGGTTACATCGGCGAATATGCAATTAAATGGAATGACAGAGTTAAACTATATGAGGTAATACAAACCATAACCGGATAGACAGGGAATAATTTATAAAGAAAATATCAATGAGCAATTTGAAGAAGTACAGTCAGATTACGATTTAGAATAAAGATAAGGGATTTCAGCGATAGGTGAATGTTATTATGAAAAATAAGAATGGTATTAAAATTAAATTTAATAAACACAACAAATATGGAAATGAACCTTGTTGTTGTGAAAAAGGATATTTAACTAAGTTTGGTTCGTCAACATTATTTTGTTTTATATGTAATTTATTTTGTTGTAGAAGACTATTTAAGACAGAAAGTTTTTGTAAAAAGTATGGATGGGATAAAACTTGTAGAACCTGTCAACAAAAAGGTGATTATAAGTTACGTGAGTGAAAATGATAAATATATAGATGCTTATAGGAAGTGTATGGATTATATATTTTTTTATTGATACGGTTGATGATTTAGTAAAAGTTAATAAAGGAGAAGATAATATTGAATAATGAATCAAATGAATCAGTAAATACAAAGCTTAATTATCTTTTATCAACAGGCTTATATGAAAAAGGAACAAAGCAGCATCCTTACACACATATGTATCACGAACAGGAAATGCTTAATACTGATAAGACAGTTTCTATTAAGGAACTTGCAGAACGATTTATTGAAATTGATGAGTGCTATAAGGGAGAACCTTGGAATATAAAGCAGATACTTAATAATATAAATATGGTACTTCCTATTGAAGATAAATAAAAATATTAGACGAAATAAATGGGGCATAAAAAAATCAATGTCATTAAGTTAAGGCAAAATAAAAGACCTCCCACCCAATTAAGAAAAATAAGAGTGGTTGATTTTTTATTAGTTCTTGCTATATAGAAAACTGTATTTATTGATGATGTGTTATCGTATCTAAAATATGCAGAAAAACTTGGTGTTACAGCTTATCATGTTAGTAGTTTTATTGATTGATAAAGGGGGTTAATATTGTGATAGGAGATATGATAGTTAATTTATATGCAAAGGACAGATGGAGAAATGATTGTAAATATGGTACAAGGGTTGTGTTCCCTAGTGACTCTGAAAGAGTTTTAAACTTTGTAAGAAAAGAGTTTCCTGATGAAAAAGGTTGGCTGATGGAAATAAACCATGCTTTACATGAAGGAAAATGCGTTATAAGTGTTATTGAACATGAGATAGTTGGTTTTGCTTGTTATGATTGTACGGGAAAAGGGTATTTTGGACCGTTTGGGGTAGCAGAAGCTCATAGAAGTAAAGGTGTTGGAACTGAAATATTTTATGAATGCCTTGACCAGATGAAGTCTTGTGGTTATGGTTACACAATTATAGGATGGGTAGACGATACAGCTAAAGATTTCTATGAGAAAGAAGCTAATGCGTGGTATATACCAGACTCTGAACCAAACAAAACATTGTATATGAGACGAATAAGAACTTCTATAGAGTTTGACGACTCAGACTGGAATAAAGACCATGCAAGGATGAAAAATGCAGAAGAATAAATAGTATATTGGAGGTTTCAATGTATACTTTTAAAAAATTAGAGGTTTTAAATGTGCCTTGCGTAAGAACATTATATTTTCAAGAAGAAGAAAAATAGGGTATGTAAAAACTGTAAATACCATGAGAAAGTAGTTTGGAATAAGCATTTACAGTGGAGATGTACTTATTAAATAAAATAGGAGAATCAATTATGAAAGTTCCATATATAAAAGCTATAGATAAAGATACAGGCAAAGAAGTTCAAGGATTTTACTTTGAGTATCCTGAAACCTCTTATTGCTTTACAGAAGATTATGAAAAGTCTCCGGTTAAAATGATACCATGTGTGGTTTTCTACACAATGACGGACTGGGGATTGCCTAATAAGCCTATGTTATGCCAGAACATTGATAAAGACAGCATTACGCTTATTAGGTATGTTGATATTTAATGAAAGTAATTATATTACAAAAAGCTTAAGTGTTTAATTAATAAGGAATATGAGAAGTAAAAAATATGATTACAAGAGAAATGATTGAAAATGGATTTAGAACAAATAAAAAAGGATATAGAAAGGGATTAAGCATTATGAAATATAACAGGACGGATGAAGAATATATTAATATGCTTGTTACTGAAAGATACTGGAAAGATATAAAGAGATGCTTTAAAAAGGATGCAGATGATAGTCTAAAAAGAATATATTATAACGGCAATTGGTATCAGTGCCGTATGGCAGATGGGGGATTTTGTATTGGGGCAAAGGATATCTGTAACCCTGAAAGATTAGATTTAACAGAGGTAAAAGAATACATACAAAATGCAACTAACAGCATTTATAATGCCAGTGGATTATTAGAAGCTAATAATGTCAAAACACTTAATAAGCGATTAGACCATATAAAAGAAGAACTTTACAGATGCTATAAAAGAATTGATGAAATAGAAGAAAGCTCATATGTAAATCAGAAGAAAAATATAAAGGATAAAGAGATTGAAGAAATAGAGAGGTAATATATATGGATAAAATTACGACACAGGAAATAGTTGAAAAAACAGTATATAAAACTTTAGATGGTGAAATTTTTGATTGTGAAAAGGATGCTTTGGTACATGAGAAATGGACAGTATTAAAGGAAAAAATGAATAAAATCAAAAGTATATTTTCTGATGAAGATATCCTTATACATGACAGGGCATATTACATTAAAAATACAAGTGATTTTATGACTGTAGTAGAATATCTGAACTTGTGTCATAAATTTACTGAAAAGGATTTTCGTGGTACAGATTGGTATTTCTTTTACGAAGACGATAATGATTATGGAGATAGATATTGGGTTGAAACGCTTACTGAAAGGAAACAGAATTGGGAAGAATATTGTAAACAATTTGAGGTGTAAGAAAGGATAAAAAACTATGGCAAAAGAAAATAATATTAAGGTTGTAAAAGGCAGAACAGAAGAAGGAAATTATGCTGAAATTTTTATAAGCAGGGATAAATCCCAAAATAGAATTACCATAGATACATTCGAGGACAAGGTGTATCTGACAGTAAAAGAAGTCAAGGAATTAATTAAAGTATTACAGGATAGTATTAAAGAATAGAAAAATATTGGGAAATATGATAACAGTCATACACTATTATAATATAAGTAATATTATAAAGAAATTGAAAAATAAGGCTTAAGTTGCGCATACTTAAGCCCATTGTCGGAATGGCTTACTTATCTGACTTAAGCAAGCCTTCACTGATGTTGCTCATTATCTTACTGTATTTCAGGTTACTGAAATTAACAATAAGACACATCAATGATTGTGAAGTTAATTGTATGCATACATATTTCTTACCAACACAAATATGTATGTAGTACTTATTTAAAATATCATAACTAAAAGTATATGTAAATAAATTTCAAAAAATAAAGGAGAAAATTATTATGAATAGAAACGGAATTAGCAGCTTAGGAGACAATGGAATATGTATACCATTAAGCACTTCATCATATGATTTTTCAGAATCTGAAAGATATGATGGACAATATAATGAAAGACAGGAGAAACAGCCTATGGATAATACAAGTAACGCATACACATACAGAGCAAAGGGAATAAATTGGAGAACCAGTACTAAAGATGAAGAAAAGCAGTATGTAACAGGTAATATTGTTACTGTAAACGGCAGATATTTTATTGTTAATCCGGAAATAGTAACTGATTGCGGACTTACAGGGTTATCTTTTGATAGTGGTTTTACAGAGATTGATAAAGATACAATCGAACCGGTAATTAAACCTGTTATTGATAAGAAGAAAGAAGTATTAATAAAGGTTCATTCAGAGCTTACAGACCTTTCGGATGCTACAACTGGTGAAGAGCTTGCAGCTCTTTGTGATGCATGTGATTATGATTATGATACATTATCTGAATGGAATAAAGAATGTAAAGCATTAATGCCGGGCAATAGGAAATATAGTAATTTTACCAGAGCATTAGTTGAAAGCAACTATATTGATAATGCACTGCTTGATTATGCTAAAAAGTATAAAGAATTCTTCATAGGAAAAGATAGTTCTGAAGAAATAGATGAGATAGACAGATAATTAAAAAAATAATGAATTAACAGGTATGGTTTTTACTGTACCTGTTATTTTTTTACCCTTTATTAAGAAAAATATGAAAAAGAAGCCGCTTTAATATAGTATTTCCACACTATTTAAGTATAAGGGATTTATAAGGAGAAAGAAATATGAAGAAACAATCAGTAATTCTTGGCATAATAACGGTTTTAATGGTGTTAATTTTACAGATTAAACCTGATGTAACTGCTTATGCTTATACGAAATCAGACTATAACTATAAGGACGGAAGATATTATGTAGATAATCTTGAGAAGCATACACATGATAATACAATCACTTTGTATATGCTCTTTCCAAAGTCATCTTTCTTAGAAGGGGATATCTACTATGACTTCCTATGTTTTTCAGATAACTTTCCTGATGGAAGCTATTATAAGGATTTAGGATATGAAACTCTAAGATATCATGCAAAACTGGATACAGCTAAGACTGTAGCAGAAGATGTAGGAGAAGGCGTAGTAGTATCATTCGGTTTCAATGTAGAAAATGGTACATATGTATTTAGTACAAATGATTACTCATATGGAATATGTACACTGACAAAGGATTATAAGAATCCGTTAATTCATAAGAGAAATTTCAATGATGAAACAACCGTATGGCAGGAGAAGGTAACACTTAATAATGAACATCTTGATTTATATGCAATCATGGGTGGGGAAGAATTCATTGTAAATAATATGGATGCCATGTCTAATTATGCAAAGGGATTAAGACAGTCTGAGTTATCCGGTAGTCAGAAAGAAAACAATATGAGAGATGCTTTATCAGGTATGGTCAGTTCAGATACGGATAAGAATGAATTAAACGATATTGTCAATGAGCTTATGAAAGATGACAGTACCGGTACAGATAAGGATAATATGTCGTCTGATGATAAGGACAATTCATATGTAAATAAGAATTTGGATGTAAATAATTCAGCTACGAATAGTGATGGAGTAAGTATTACTACTAATAAAGGTAATACCGGTAATGATGAATCTAATAATACAGAAGATAAAAAGACAGATATAAAAACTTATATTACTGCCGTAATAGGAATATTGGTACTTATTGTCTTATTTATCATTGCAAAAAAGAAAAAACATTAAATAGGGGGATTTTATGAGAAATTATAAGAAGGAAATTTATGACAGATTAGGGATTGATAATAATACAATACCAAGCTGGAAGACAAATGATTATTCAGCCGATTTAAAGGTATCCCTTAAAATTCAGGAATATGCTATGAAAGCAGACAGTATTATCATTTTAGGAGATTATGATGTAGATGGTATATGTGGTTCACATATTTTAAAGAGAAGCATGGAAGAGATTACTCCTGATAAGGATATTACTATTCTTCTTCCAACAAGACCGGAAGGATATGGAATAAACAGAAGAATGGTAGATTTTTGTAAGCAGGAAGCCTCTGATAAAACACCTTTAGTTATTACCTGTGATACAGGTATTGCTGCAAAGGAATACTTGGAAGAGATTAAATCAGCAGGATGTAATGTAATATTAACAGACCACCATGAATTAAAAAACAGAGATAGACTTCCCTGTGTAGATTTAATCATAGACCCGGAAGTATCATTTATTGATAATCCTTTATCCGGTACAAACTGGTGTGGAGCAGGTGTTGCTTTTAAGCTTATGGAAAATATTGTATCTTTGCAGACAAGAAATTATTGTCTGGCGTTTGCAGGCATTGCAACAGTGGCAGATATGATTACTTTAAGGGAAGGAAGCTGGCAGTTAGTAAAGAATGCCATAGATTCCTTAAAGGTAAATGCTCCTGTAAATATTTTATTGCTTACATATGAATTAGGCAGGGATTTGGCACATCTTACGACAGATGACATAGGATTTTATATTGCCCCTACATTTAATGCCGCAGGAAGACTAGAAGGAAGTGAAATACATACAGACGGAGCATTACAGGTTATTGATTTCCTTGAAAATCCTACTGAAGAGAAAGCTAAGAGACTGGTAGAGATTAATGATTATAGAAAGGAACTGGATGTAGAAGAAGTCGAAAAGGTTGATAATCTTATAAAGGAACAGGGAAAGGAACTGGATTATCCTATATGGATATATGCTCCGGGATTACATAAAGGACTTGTAGGATTAGTAGCAGGATTTATAAAGGAGAAATATAATGCTCCTGTATGTGTATGTACTGATAATGAAGATAAGACTATGATTACAGGTTCAGCAAGAAGTGTAGATGGATTTAATATTTATGATTACCTTGATAAAAATAAGGATTGTTTTATTAAATATGGCGGACATGAAGGAGCAGCAGGATTTTCTCTTACTAAGGAAAACTTTGAAGAAATAGAAAAGAGAGTAGAAAAGAGAGAATTCATCCCTAAAAGAAAAATAGATGCCATTCCTATAGAGCTTAATGATATTCCACATATTAACCGTATAACTAATGAATTAAGACCATTTGGAGAAGGATTTAGTGAACCGGTATTTAGTGCGGATATTGACCTTACAAAGCAGGAAAAAGTAAGTATGTTAGGCGAAGAAAAGAAACATTTAAGTATCAGAAATACTACTCCTAAATGGAAGCTTATTCATTTTGGACATACAGAGAGCGACCTTACGAACTATGAGAAATTTAAGGCATATGGCAAGGTCCATAGCAGTTACTTTAAAGAGTATATGACTCCTGAAATGAGTGTAAAAGTTGTTGAAGATGAGCCTGTAAATGAATATGATGATTTAGAGCTGTAATAATAAGGAAAATAATAATATGATTTATACAAGTTACTTTGCTAAAATAAGGAAGTTCCCTTCAAATGTATTTCCTATATCCATAGCAAGATTTACACCTAAAGGAGTAGATATCCCTTGTATTTTGGAATTAGCCCCTACAAAGGAAATCTTATTAAAATATAAGGGAGATGGAAATACAGATAATTATATTAAAGCCTACAATGAGCAGGTATTGGATAAGTATAATATGGATGGATTTATCAGTCTGATAGAGAAAGCCAGTGGGATAGAGGGTGTAGCTGACAGCATGGACAAACATGTAGCATTATGCTGTTTTGAAAAGTCTGAGGATTTCTGTCATAGGCATTTAATTGCTGATAGATTAGAAAGAAACAATATTAAAGTACAGGAATTAGATGAAAATATTATAGAAGAGATAAAGAATAATACAATGGAATTAAATCCATTAAAAGACGGTATTACTCATATAAATATATATTCTAAAGCGGAAACAGAATTAGGTAGATTTTTAACTAATTTTGCATATTGTCCTATTAGTACTGATGAAGGAGCTTTTAATTCTATTGAAGCTTATTGGGGATATCTTAAAATTAATCCAGATAATAAAGAAAGAGAACAGTTAAGAGAGTTATATGGATTAAAAGCTAAACAAAAGGCAAATGAAATATTAAAAAATCAAGGTACTCGTTATGAAAGACCTGATTTTGATGATAAAATTGATAAAGCAATTAGTCTAAAATTTAATACAGATATGGCAAAGGATATTTTTGTTAAACATAGAAATATACTGAATTTGCCTATAACTCATTATTATTATTTTGGAGATAAAACTAATTGTAAAATAGTAGATGCAATGGACAAATATCCACAGTTTATTAATTCTGTTAAAACAAATTTAAAAAAGTGGATAGAAAATAATAAAGACATTTTATATAAACAGGAAACCATAGATAGCAATATAGAAAAGACTGCCTGCTTTACCGGAAGACGGCCAAAGTATCTGTTTGGGTATAATGATGATTCCAGCTATTTAAAATTAACCATATATACTTATAAGGTCATAAAAGATGCATATAATAAGGGCTATCATAATTTCATTACTGGTGGCGCTCAAGGGTTTGACCAGTTAGCTTTTAGGGCTGTTAATGCATTAAAGAAAGAGCATCCGAATGAAAATATAAAGAACATATTGTATCTCCCTTGTAAATCCCAGAGTGATAAGTGGGGAAAAGATGGATTATTTGGTAGTGATAATTATAAAAAGATGCTTAATATGGCTGATAAAATCAGATATATTAGTGAAGAGTATACGAATACCTGCCTGATGGATAGAAATAAAGCAATGATTGATGATTCCTCTTTGGTAATCGCCCTGTATGATGATAAAAACTGGGATAATGATAAAAGAGTCCGAAGTACAAGTGGTACATTAAATGCTCTAAATTATGCTAAAAATAAGCATAGACAGATTAATCAGATATCTTTTGATGAACATAATATACTTGATACATTAGAGGTAAATGTTTTAAATTGGGATAATGATGTTAAGAATAATGATTACTTATTTGGAATAAATAAAGATATTTTGTGTCAACAGGTTAATTGTAAAGGTGTTATGGATGATAACTCAGTTATAGATAATGAGTATGACAGGTAAATATAAAAGGCTTATATGTTAAAAATAGCATATAGGTCTTTTTTTATTGCTCTGAATAAAATATTTTCCACACTATTTAATTAATAATGGAAAATCCATATTTAATTAAGGAGTTTTTTATGGGAAAGACAATATTTATAACAGAGAAACCAAGCGTAGCACAGGAATATGTAAAGGTGCTTAAGGTAAAGAAAGCAGGTAAGACAGACGGATATGTAGAAGGATACAGTCCTGTTCTTAATAAAGATGTACAGATTACATGGGCTGTCGGACATCTTATCAATTTAGCTTCTGTACCGGAACAGAAAGCTGGAAGATTACTTAATGCAGCAGCTAAGAAGGAATACCATTGGGGATTTGATAATCTCCCTGCTTTATTTGATAACTATATTTATCAGGTAAGTTATGCAACAAAAGACCAGTTCAATGTCATAAAGAGTTTGTACACAGCTAAGGATGTAGATGCTATCTATTATGCAGGTGATAGTGGAAGAGAAGGTATTTATATACAGGCACTCATCCGTAATCAGATATTTAAAGGAGCAGACCCAAGAGGGATAGATGAGAGAGTTGTATGGATTGATTCCCAGACAGAAGAGGCTATCTTAAATGGTATAAGGGATGCAAAGCCATATCATTTTTATGATAATTTAATTGCAAGTGGGTATGCAAGAGCCATTGATGATTTCAGTATCGGTATGAATTTTACTGAAGGACTTACTGTGAAAGCAAAAAATAAAGTTATTGCAGGAAGGGTAATGTCTCCAACATTAGCTATGGTTGTAAACAGACAGAAGGAAATAGATGATTTTGTTGTTACGGATTATTATGGTATCAACGCTAATCCTGAAGGATACACCTTTACTCCTAAATGGAAAGCTGTTCCGGGAAGTGCTGTATATGATTCAGCCTTACTTTATAATGAAACAGGATTTAAGAAGGAAGAGGATGCGAAAGCTTTCTGTAAGGATAATCTTAAGTTTGTGGATACATCTATAGGATTAACTGTAGATGGAATAAAGGTAACAGAAAAGAAAGAGATTGCTCCATATCTGTTTAATCTTGCTGAATTACAGGCACATTGCAGCAGACAGTATCATATAAGTCCAGATGATACATTAAAGATAGCACAGTCACTTTATGAAAAGAAAATGACTACATATCCAAGAACAGATGCAAGAGTATTATCAAGTGCAGTAGCAAAGGAATTAGAAAAGAAATTTGGGAAACCTGTTCCTAAGAAATATGTAGATGATAGTAAGATTACAGACCATTATGCTATTATCCCTACATTTGAAAATCATCTAAATCAGTGTAAAGATTTAGAGAAGGCTGTATTTAATGATATTATGTTAAGGTTTAAGTCTATATTTAAACCACCTTATGTATATGATAGTATCAATATTACTCTAAAGAGTGAAAGTGGAGAGGTATTTACCACTACAGAAAAACAGGAGAAGCAGTTAGGATGGAAGGAGTTATATACAGATAAACCAGATTTACAGACTGTAAATATTCCTTCTAAGGGAGATGTATTACAGTGTATGCTAGAGCTTAATCCTTGTCAGACAAAACCACCTGCTGCATATACAACAGGTACACTTATTCTTACAATGGAGAAAGCTGGTAAGTTTATTGAAGATGAAGAGTTAAGGGAACAGATTAAAGGATGTGGAATAGGTACATCTGCTACCAGAGCTGGGATTATTAGTAAGCTTGTCGATAAAGGATATATCGCTGTTGATAAGAAACAGAAGGTATCTCCTACAGAGACAGGTAAACAGGTAATAGAGGTCCTTAATACTATAGATAAGACGATTATAAGTCCTGAAAAGACAGCAGAGATGGAACAGTGCTTATCAGATATTGCAAATGGTACATTATCTCCCAAAGACCACAGAAAAGCCATGAATGATTACATTACAAAGAAAATACAGGCTATAAAGGATGCTGAAGGAATTAGTGTATCAAAGGCATATGGAAGTAAAGCTAAAGGAAGCAAATCCGGTCCTGCAAAACAGTTTGACTGTCCATGCTGTAGCACTCCTTTAAAATATGGTAAATTCGGATATTATTGTGAAAATAAGGACTTTAGTGGTTCAAGAGGTGGATATATTTTAACTGAAAAGGATATGGAACGCCTCTTATCAAAAGGAGAGACTACTTATAAAAACATGACAAGTAAGACGGGCAGTAAATTTAAGGCTAAGTTTGTATTAAAGGATATAGTGGGTTCTGAAAAGAAAGAACTTGGCTTGGAATTTGAAAAATAATGATAATTTTAAAGAGATATCAGATATTTATATATTTGGTATCTCTTTTTTTTACACTATTTAGATAAGCAAATGATAATAATTAAGAAAAGGACTATTATTATGATAATGAAACAAATAATTACGGATATAGATAATGAATACAGTGATGTTCTTATGAAGCTACAGGATGATAATAATGAAAAATTATTAAGTAAAGATGATGTGTTATATATCCATAACTATGCAATAGAAAAATATGGTGGAGAAAATGGTGTTAGGGATAAGAATTTACTGGATTCAGTAATTTTAAGTCCATATCAGGAAGTATTTGGAAAGAAATTATATCCGACAGTATTTGATAAAAGTGCAAAATTATTATATGATTTTACTGATTATCAGATATTCATAGATGGAAATAAAAGAACAGGAGTATATTGTTGTTTAACATTATTACAGGTGAACAGCTATAAACTAACATTAACAAATGATGAATTATACAAACTCACTATGGATATAGCTAATAATAAAATAACATTTGAAGATGTAAAGAGAATAATAAAGAATAATTCAATCAAATTAGAGCTATGTCAAAATATAGAAGATACCATTAATAAAGATAATAAGGAGTATAATGATTATGAATCAGAACAAAGACTATAAACCCGTAGATAGAGATATATTAAATAGTATCCTAGATAATATAACAGAAGAAAGAGATGAAGTCCTTTACAAATTAGCCGGTGGAGTTGATAAACCGGATAATGATGAAGATAAAGATGATATCAGCTTAGATTAAATCCGAATAAATATGACTTATTTTTAGAGGTGTTAGATATTTATGTATCTGATATCTCTTTTTTTACACTATTTAGATAAGAGATAAATTATATAAAGGAGATTAAGATATGAGTAATCACTATAAAGAAGTAAGAAATGGAAACGGAACTAATTTAACAATAGGACCATCTGCTTATATAAGTATTGGTAAAGATGGAAAAGATATAATGATTAGATGTAAGAATGAAGTTATAGCATTTAATTCATTAAATGATTTAATAGCTGCATTAGATAAAGATAAGTCAGTATATTATCGTAACGATAATGACTTATCTATGGACAATCAGGATATAGATATGGATTTAGATAGATAATATAAATGTTACATAAAAAAGGAGAAAATGATATGGATAATTGGACTTATAATACGATTACTGGATTTTCTAAGGAACTTGCAGAAAAATATATAGATAAAATAGGAAATTTTGATTTTAACAAGTTGATACCAATACCTGAGAGTTTAAAAATTTATTGTGATGTACAAAGTGATAAGAAGATATATATTTATTTATCAGAAAAATTATCAAAGCCAATATCAGAAGTAAAAGAATCTAAATATTCAAAATTAATTACAAATGCATTTAATAAAGATTGGATATCAGCTATAAAGGAATACATAGATAATGATATAAAGAAAGGTATTTTAACTGAAAATAAAATAGACGAGGATTATGAAAAAGGGAAAATATATGTAAATAATTATGAAAAATATGGAGCGATAACATATATTGATTGGTGTCGTAATAATTGGGGAACTAGGAATAACGCTTATGACACATATTATGATGAGTTAAGCGAAACCTTATCATTTAGTACAATATGGAATGCTCCTGTTACTATTCTTAAAAAATTGGCAGAAGATAATCCAAATGTTAAATTAGATTTTTATGCTGAGAACGAAGATGGTGAATATTTAAAAGCAACTTTAGTCGATGGAAAGTATATTGAAATCGAAAAAGGAGATGTTGATTATATTCTTGAATAATAAAAGATAAATATAAGACAGCCTCAAGTAGTATCAATGATATTATTTAGGCTGTTTTTTGTAACATAATTTTAAGATTATTTAAAATATATTATAAAAAACATACACTATTATAGTATAATAATAAATTACAGAGAAGATAGGAGAAGATAATTATGAAGGATGGATTTAGTAGAAAACCAAGCGTCACATTTACAGAGGAAGAGAAAGCCTTTGCAAGAAGGATAGTTAATGGGGAATTAACAGAAGAAGAGGAAAGACAGTTAGATGCTGAGATTGAAAAAAACTTGTATTTTTGAAGAGACTCCAAGAGAAGAATGGATAAAAGAAGCAACAAAAGCAAAGAGTTCTATAGTTATATTTTAATAATAAAGGTTTATAATTATAACAAAGTAGGAAATTTATGATATTCTAAATAATTTGGTTGTGAATATATCAGAAAAATACGGTATAATAAGGAGTTAATAGCATGGAATATAAAAGTATAATATGTGATGAATGTGGAACAATTAGAAAGATTTGCGAGAATTTAAAAGAAGAAGAAATAGAGGATATACTAAGTAATCATCCGGAATGGAGATTAGAAACAATAGAAGCTTACGAAGATATTGAATTGTATTAAATAATTAAAGAGAAAATATGGAGAAAAGGTAATATGTGAGATTAGAAAAATAAGGAGATAGAAAATGGATTATATAAATGAATTTAGAAATGATAATTATTTTTTAAGTAACTTCTATGAATGCCCGGTTACATATGATGGACTGACCTATAGAAATAATGAAGCAGCTTTTCAGGCTCAGAAGTGTATCAATCCTAAAGACCGTGAACAGTTTACTACACTGAATCCTTCAGAAGCTAAGAAGCTTGGAAGGCGGGTACTTTTAAGAAAAGACTGGGAAGATATCAAGGTGCAGGTAATGAAAGAGATTGTTACAGCTAAATTTGAACAGAATGAAGACTTACAGCAGAAGCTACTGGATACCGGAAATGCTTATTTAGAAGAAGGAAATACTTGGGGAGACAGAGTATGGGGAACAGTTAATGGAGCAGGTGCAAATAATCTTGGCAAGATTTTGATGGAAGTAAGGGAGAATATAAGATTAGAAAAGGATAAGGATATCTGCTTGGATTAATATTTTAGAACTAGAATGGTGATTGATATGAAAAATTATACATTAAAACATAAAGATAAGAATATCTTATATTTTACAATGAACGGACAGGAAATATCTGACACTGCAATTAATAAAGATGCAGTCAGATACTTACCGCTACCTTTAAAAAGAATTATTCATAATATGGATGAGTTTATAAAACAGCCAGAAGAAGAGACTTATTTTGTACTTAATGAAGAAGGTAATTTCCTAGTTGATAACTGGCTGTCTGACAGAGAAATTCCTTTAAGCAGGGATAACTATAATGCTTATATTAAAAAAGGGTCTACAGCTAGACAGTGGATGTTAGAAAATAACGCAATGTCTTTTACAGATTGTTATTGGGTTGAAAAAGAAGAAGATAATCTTACTTGGAAAGATATATGTCAGAAATTAAATGGAGTAGACCACTTTGTTAATGTTCAGGACGAAAACAGGCACTATAAGGGTACTAATGCTACTTTGGGTGGACAATTAGAAAAGTTCTGGTATAAGGAAAATGATACGCTTAAATTATGTAAGAAGAATGAGCCATTATATGATATATTAAGCGCCAGAGAACTTATAGCATCTCTTATTTATGAAAGGCAGGGATTAATAAAAGACAAAGATTTCTGTAAATATGAATTTGTATTAAACTCTTATAATCAGCCTGTAGGAGTATCCTGTAATGCATTTACTGATGCCTTAAATGCTGATAAAAATATAGAGCTTATAACAGTTTATGACCTCTTGGAAGAATATAACTTAACCCAGCAGGAGTCCGTATACGACCTTATCCCAGTATTAACAAGTAAGTATGGGTTTGATGAGAAAAAAGCTTATGATTATCTTGATATACAGACTATGGTAGATTTTTTAATATTAAACCGTGACCGTCATCAGGGAAATATTGCATTTTTAAGAGATGCTGATACATTGACGATAGAATCTGCTGCTCCTATATTTGATTCAGGTAGTTGTAAAATGCTGGAAGCTGAATACACAGAGAATTTATTCTTAAGGACAAAAGTAAATGGTCTGTATAATACAGACGGAGAGTGCCTTAGCCATGTAAAAAATGTAAATTTATTGAATATATCTAAATTGCCGGATACAGATGAATTAATGGCTATCTTGAATAAATGTGAAAATATATCTGAAGTACGAAAGAAAAAGCTGATAGATATGTATAAGAATAAGATTAATTACCTTTTGGACTTACAAAGGACGCAGGGAAAAAGTAATATCAGTAAAGGGAAAAATATACTATCTGATAAGCTAAAAGATATTGTTGCAGATAATATTATGATTGATAAAGATTAAAAAAATATATAATGAAGAAGACAGCTGCTTTTCTGTGATTAGAAGAGAGCTGTCTTTTATTATATACAATATTCATATTATCTATGAAAAATATCAGACCTTTCCTTTTTCAGTAAGCAATGGTTTGATTTTCTTGTAGATTTCCCCAGTCTTTTTACTGTCTCTTAACAATCTCTGTATATCATTACAGATATCATGCATACTGTTATGTTTATTTATTATCTTTAACAGACAATCAGAATAACTGTTATATTTTCCTATAGCACTGATTAATTCGTCTATAGTAACAGTACATGATACCTGTTCATGTGTTACAGGTAGTCTTTTTACTTTAATGGAATAGTTTTTCCAATAATCACAAAGACAGTCATAGCCTGTATCGTTTGAAACAATAGTATATTCATCTGAATCAAAATTGGTTGCAATAAGATATCCCAGATAAGATGACAACTGAAAATCCAATGCATTCTTTGTTCCTACATTAGCTTTTATGGCATAACAGGTTGTCTGTTCTTTAAAGATATCCAGTGGAAGAGACTGACTGCTATTTTCTGAATAGAAGATGATAATTACATCTTTATCTTTGATGTCTCTTAATGCCTTTATCCCCTCAATTCCGATATTTTCATAATCTACTAAATAATAATTCATATCTATATCCTTTCTTAATATAAGGTTGTGATGTAATTCCTATATTAATAGTGTAAGATTACTGTTTATTTTTTGGGAAAAGGGGGATAGAGGGCTGATGATAATTAAATATATTACACCTTTTTTAATTTTTTTATTTTTTAAGGGATATATAAATTTTTCTCCACACTATTATTATAAGATATATTAAGGAGTGTATATGATGAATAATTTATATATATTAAAAATAGAAAAGGTATCAAATCTTACAAATCTAGCAAACAGGGCAATTCATAATTTTAGAAAAGTTCCGACTGCTGCCCCTAATGCTGATATTAATAAGAGATATCTTAACACTGTATTAGTTAATGCCGGAGTAGAAGATTATTCAGCGTTATGGAGAGACAGACAATATGAAGTAAATATGGAAGGCGGATATTGCAAACCAAGAAAGGATTCCGTGTATGCTTATGAAATTGTTTTAGGATATTCACACGGGGCTATAGCTGATGACAAAGTAATGGAATGGGCTGAAGCTAATGTCAAGTGGTTAGGAGAAGCTTTTGGTGGGGATAAGAATGTATTATCAGCAGTATTACATATGGATGAAACAACTCCACATATTCATGCGATAGTAATTCCAATAGATGAAAGAAACCGTTTATGTGCAAAGAGCTTTACAGGTGGAAAGAAAAAGATGTTCCGGTTAAGAGATAGTTATACTAAAGCAATGGAACAGCTTGGGCTGGAAGCTCCTATAAGGTATACAAAAGCAGATAATTATGAATTAAAGAAGTTCTATCGTGCCGTAAATACCATAGTTAATACTCCTGCTCCGGAAAAGGGCGAAGAAGAGACAGAAGAAGAATTCATAGACAGATGTGAAAGCTGGGTTAAAAATATAGAGTTTAAAACTATGGATGAGACAAGAAAAGCTGAAAGAAAAATAAACAGATTATTAGCACAGCAGGAAGTCTATAATGTTGAAAATAAACAGGCGCATCATCTTACAAATATTCTGATGATGAAATATTGTGGAAATAAAAAGAGAGCAAAGAAAACAATCTTACAGTTTTCAGAATTTGTAGATAATGTACCTGTAGATGTATTAGAAAGAACAATGGATTTCTTGGAAGAGAAATTTGTAAAGGGAGAGAATCTTTTAGGTAAGGAGAAATCATCAGAGCTTATAGAAATTAATCAGGAATTGGAACAGGAAGACAAAGAAATGGATATTTAAAAGTGGTGTAATATATTCCTTATTATTAACTACTATTATCCACTATTACTTATTACTTATTACTATCATTCCTACCTATGTTATATCCATTTACCTAATTGATTATTCTGATTATCCCCTATAATTTTCTTTAATTTTAAATAGTAAATTTACACTACTTAAATATAAAAGAAAATTATTAACTTATTTAATCAAAAAAGGAGATAACACATGGCTAACCTTAAGAACTGGAGCAATATAGACTTCCCATTAAAAACGAGATTTATACGACATTCAGACAGATTATATCTTCCTTCAGATTTTCAGGACGGAGAGATGCTTACTTTCTATAGTAAATGTGAGAAACCGGTAAGTAATGCATTAGGATACAGGTTATATTATGGAGAACATAGTAAGATGCCAAGATTGATTAAGTATAGTGATATTGAATGGAATTAATATAATTATTATCAAAAAGGAGACTTATATATGTCAGATATTAATACAGATTTTATAAATGATAACTCAAATATTAACACAGATAGCATCACATTCTGGGATTATTACAAGGATACAGACATGCAGGGAGTGGATAATCTTGAGCTTGTATTAGGTATAAAGAAGCATGGCTTGCCTGATGATGCAGAATTAAGAACAAAGATATTAACCAACTTTGCAAATGATAGGGATAACCAGTATAAGCTGGATTATGAGAAGCTGTACAATTATAGTGAAAGCTTCAGAGAGTATTATCCATTAGATAAGGTATTATATCTTATAAAGAAGACAATAACGAATATGCAGAATTACATTATAGATATTAACCATTCAAATTTATCTGATGAAGATAAGGCTTTACTGTTCTTTGTCATTCCAATGTAAACAATTTTCATTAGTAATAAGAGGTGAAAAAATGGGATATTTAACCAATAATGATAACGACCTTATAAATAAGACAAATGCTGCATCGGATGTAGATATATATTTCCAGACTCCGCCTGATATAAGAGAAGATATGGATGTATTCTTAGGAACAGTGGATAATACTTCTGATAATAATACCAATTCATCAAATACAATCAGCGGAATGAAGATTGTGGAAGATGTGGATGTATCTGATATAGGAGATATGTTATCTGCTATAAACAGTGCAAATGCGGGATTAACAAAGCAGGCAGAAGAGAAGGCATTACAGCAGGCAGCAGAAGAAGAGAAGCAAAGAGAAGAGGAGATAAAAAAGAGACATGAAGAAATCTTAAGAAAGAAAGCAGAAGAGGAAGCAAAACAGAGAGAACAGATACGGTTAGAAGAAGAAAGACAGGCGGCAGAAGAGGAAGCAAAGAAGAATAAGTCTAAACAGAGGGATGAAAAAGATAAGAATAAAGAGAAGCAGGATAGTACAGCATCAGCTACCTTAAAAGATGCCATAGGTAATATAAAGAAGCCTGCATTAAGTAATCCGTTAAAGGGAATAGAGATACCGGATAAGCCTAAGAAGGAGAAAATAGCAAAGGAGAAGCCTGTAAAAGAAAAGCCTGTAAAAGAAAAAGCAGAGAAACCGGTTAAAGAGAAACCGACAATTAATATAACAATTCCTAATATAACCTTTAATAAGCCTAAAAAAGAGAAGCCGGTTGAAAAGAATAATACGGATACAGATATTGATTGGAAATTAAAGGCTACAACGGATAGTTTAACCCGGTTAAAGAATATGACTGCTTATGAAGAAGATTGTAAGACATTCCCACTTACAGGAACATTCATATTTGCTGATGCAAATAATCTTAAGTACATAAATGATATTTACGGACATGCAGCAGGAGATACACTTCTTTTAAAGATATCAGAGGTATTAAAGAAGGTATTTGGGAATGAAGTATACCGTATAGGTGGAGATGAATTTGCAATACTTACTACAGACAATAAGAATTCTGTTGAGAAGAAAATAACAGTTATAGAGAAGACGCTTGAAAAGTATACAAAACTGGATAAGGAAGGCGTTGTATATTCATGTGCAATAGGTGTTGCATATGGAGATGGAACTAAGACCATAGAAGAGTTAAAGACACTGGCAGATGAAGCCATGTATGAGAATAAGGAAGATTATAAGAATAAACATCCTGAATTAAACATACGGAAAGAGCCTGTTAATACTAAGAGTGAAGATGTTGACTGGAAGAGGCTTGCTATGGTAGACCAGAAGACAAAATTAGGAAATAAACTGGCTTTATCTATGGTAAATATAAAAGCCACTAATACAGTAGCATTAATACGAATAGTGGGATTTAGTAATTTTAAAAGAGAAGAAGGAGATAGACAAATTGAGCTTATAGGAGAGCTTATAAAGCATAATATAGGAGAAGAAGATAATGCTTATTTCATAGAAAATGGTACATTTATCATAATATATAAGCAGAAGAAAACAGGGCTTGACCAGATAAAAATAAAAGCAAGGGCATTATCATTAAATACAGAGATGACTACATTTACCGGGAATGGGATGAAGATAGAAGAGATTATAGATTTAATGATAAAAAAGCTTGATTCAAAAACAGACGAAGAGCCTAAGACCTATGATGAAAAACTGTCGGTATCACAAAGAAAACTAAAATCTCTAGTAAAAGAAAATCACACATTGGTACAGGATGATGACTTTGAACAGGCGTTAATGCAGATACAAAGAAAAGCTAATGATATCATAGCAGTATTTATGACAGATAAGAGCTTCAATGTACTATTTATTTTCTTTGATGTATTTGATTTTCTGGATAAGATATATGAATTACAGGGAAGTATAGATTTCTCATACATATATGCGGTATATCCGGGTGGAGCATTATATTATGGTTCGGATGAATACACAAAAGAAGTTAATGAACTGTTCCAGAAAATTGCAGATGGGATACAGTCAAGTGTATCTATTTCTGCAAAGGATATACAGAGAATTGACGGCATAAATATATTTGAAAAAATATTTATAGCCTGACAGATAAATGTTAATTTTGATTATTATGGTATGACACTATTATAAGTAAAGGTAGTGTCATATCATATAGTCTTAATATTATCATAAAGAGAGGGTTTTTATATGAGAGTAAAAGAAGAAACAAAGGAAAGTAATAAGATTGTAGAAGAATCCAACCCTGCAACATTAGAGGAAGTTGTTGAATTAGAAAAGACATATGAAAAGAATAAAGGGATGCAGGAGGATAAAGAAATATGAGTGAGATGATATCTACTAACTACCTTTTTATTATGAAGAAAGATATTGAAAATAAAATAGCAACGGCAGAACGGCAGAATGAAAGCTTTAAGAAAAACGGATTATATCCGGATTATAACATGGATGATATTATTGACGGTTTAAAAGAGCAGTATGAGTCTGTGAATAAGTGCATAGAACTTGCTGATTTAGATTATGCAGACCTTTATGATACAACATCTCCTGACAATGTTATTTTAGCAGAAGACCTGATATCTGAAGAAGCCCAGTTACAGGAAGATTGCAAGGATAAAGACATTGAAGGCTTATTTGAAGAAAGTCTTAAAGAGGAAAATGAAAGTCTGATGATTATAGACGGACTGATTGAATCAGTTGAAAATAACAGAGCAGAAGAACAGGTTAAAACCGTTATAAAAGGTTTAGGTATTACTGAGAGCGAACTGTTTGAAGAAGAAGCAAAAGAACAGTAAGCAATCATTAATATAGAAATCAGATAAAAAAATACAAAAATTAAGTATTTTTTCTTAGGAGAAAAATTATGAGCAATATTGCAAAGGAAGCAACCGTAGAAGTTGCAGAACATCCTATCAGGTATTCAATGCAGAATGTAAAGACATTTGGAAATGATACTCTTAACAACATGTCTATGAAGGAAGCATTTAACCAGTTAAAAGAGAACATGAAGATGACAATGAATGCAAGACAGGCATGTATAGATAATGAATATGTATATCGTACTTATAAGAAGCAGGCAATTGACAGCATGAAATCTGTAAGTACAAAGGTTATTACTCCTGTAAGAACAGTTACCACATCAGCTATGTCAAGTATAATGGATGGAGTAAATAAGGCATATAAGGCAACATTGGACAAATATACAGATTTACTGAAAAATAATACAGTAAGTCTTACAAAGTATCACAATTTTAATTATAAGATACTGGAAGCTGTAAGTCTTGGAAGCTTTAGTTACGGAAAGGGATTTCTTGATTTAAAGAGCAGACTTATAAATAAGAAGACTGCTGAAATTACTATACTTGATGAGAAGATAAAGAACAGCAAAGGATTTATAAAAGCAATATTTGAAGCAAAAAGAGATGTTTTAAAGCAGGATGTAGATTACCTTTCAAGTAATAAGATGGAAGCTGAAGTATGGAAAGATAAAAAATCCCCAGAGAGATATTTCCAGACAGAAATCATTCCTGACATAAAGCAGGCAGGAGCTACAGTTAAGGCAGAATCAGCTAAAGCAGGGGGCAAGATAAAAGCCATTCCGGGAAAGACAATGAGTTTCTTAAAGGATATCGGAGTTAAGACAAAGGCTATGGTAATGAATGCTGTAAATGAAATTTCAAAGGGTGCTGTTAAAGTATACAATAAGTCTTTAGATATAGTAACTGACAGTACACTTGCTATATCATCAGCTATTACAGGAACATCAAAGATTGTCAACAGAAAGATGGCCGTAGTACAGGCGGCGGCAAAATCTAACAAGGATACTCTTAATGCAAGGGTAAAGAATGTTGAAGATACAAACAGACTTATACTTGGTATTAATGATGGAACTATTAATGCAGAAGAATACATGTCTGACGCTACAAAGTCATTAAAAGCAGAAGTAGATGCTGTTGATAAGATGCATAATCCTGATGCAGCAAAGTATATGTCCATGAAGCTTGAAAGAGAAATCAATAAGGATAAAAAGGACATAATAAAGAGCTTCAAGGAAGATATAAAACAGGATAATATAAATATTATGGGTAAACAGGCAAAGGGTAATATATATAAAGCCGGTTCAGCAATAATGGAAGCCCAGTCAAAGGTATTAGGCGGACTTAATAATATCTTAATAAATGCAGGACAGAAAGCATTATCCCATAAAATAGGAACAGTAACAACACCTAAAGCTCCTGATGCCGGAAAAGATGAAGCTATGGATATGACTAAGGAAGATGAAATCACATTATCTTAAAGTTATTACCATTTACACCGGCTAAGTGCTATAATAATACAGAGGGAAGTAAATTGCTTCCTTCTGTATAATTGATTAAAAGCTATAAAGAAGGAGTAATAGGAATATTATGTTAAAAGACCAGATACCAGTAGGATTTTTAAAAGTTGATTACGACTTTCCTTTATTGGGAGAGGCTTCAGATATAACAAGATTTTCAATGCCACAGGTACTAGCCTGTGTTGTAGATAAGGTTAAGGATTCAACAAAAGAGATGGGATTTGTAATGTGTCTGGATAATTATTACAGACCAATGGTACTAGGAGTATTAGGAATAGGAACATCTGAAAATGTTGAGATGAATATAAAGGATATAGCACAGTTTGCACTACTTACAAATGCAAGGGCGGTAGTTCTTATACATAATCATCCAAGTAACGGAAGGAAGGTAAGTGATTTAAAACCATCTGAAATGGATGTGGAGATTGCAGCAAAGGTAGCAAAATCACTTAGTTTCTTTGGAATAGAATTATCTGACAGTATAGTAATAAACTGTGAATGGACAAAGAACTATTCAGTAATGGGAAAGCATTTACAGGTGGATGAAGATGAGATTAATCAGAAGTGGACAAGGATTCCGTCATATTTTAGTATGAGAGAGCATAAGAAGTATGCATCCGTATTACAGCAGAAGAATGTATATACCGGAGTAGATTTAAAGAGTCCTGCTTTTTCAGGGGAAGATGTAATCAATACAAAAGAGAATGAACCTAATGAGATAAAAAGGGAAGCATCCCATGATATATTTAAGGACAGCTTATATAATTAGTATAAGATAAAAAAGGAGTAATATATGGCAGAGCAGAAGTATAAAATTGAATATCAGACACAATCTTTAGAGAAATACAAAGTATTAAGACAAAGAAGGGAAGATTACTGTAAGTCACATGGCATTCATAAAACAAAAATAATAAATATGGTACTACCAGAAGTAATAAATCTGATAAAGGGAAAGTCATCAAGTACATTGCCATTAACCAAAACAAAGCCTTGGACAAATGAGCAGTATTATGTCGGAATGGCAGTATTAGGTTATATGTTTGATAATATAGTCAGATTATCTCCTGAGAAAATAGATGCCTTATGGGAAGAAGACAGGGCTAATAACGGCAAGAATTTTTTAGAGTCTACAGGAACAAAAAGCCTTGTCGATAAAATAATCAGCGAGAGCCTTTGTAATAGTGTTGAGCGAAAGAAATTCAAGGACTGTCTGTTAGATTCAAAGAAATTTATATTGAAATCTCTCTATCCTGAATATTATAAGGCTACTTATAATGAAAAATATAATGTCATTGATGATTTAGTTAATGCTGATGAGGAGACAATCAATAATTTAAAGCTTGTAGGAAAGGTGAAGACAACAGTAACCAATAACAGGTCTGTACAGATGGGAAATGTTGTTGATGAGTTAATTTATGAAGCATTTGAAGGTAATTTTAAAGCACGACAGGGAATTGTTGATTTTAAGGATAAGCTGATATTTTTATCAAATGCAAAACAGTATCATTTAAAACAGATGTCATTTATTAAGATTATGAATAATAGAGGGTGCTATGCTTCCCCATTAGATTTCTACTATCTGAATAGTCCGAAGGAATTACAGGATAAGTATTTTGATGAGTATAAAGAATTGAGGGATAGTACTCAGAAGAAAGATGAAATAACAGATATATTGAATGAGTACGAAAACATGATTTATTCAATATAAAAAATATAGGAGCTGTCTATTTTAAGACAACTCCTTTTTTTTGCATTTATTTACATCTCATATTCATCTTCATAAGATGTATCTATATCGTTTTCAGTACTTTTGTCCTGCTCTTTTACTTTTTGTTCTTTCTGTACCACAGCAGTTGAGAATACCCTGTTTAATACTGGAGCAATTTTCTCATTTAATAAGATATCTTCCTTTATATCCCCATCCATGAATTTCTCCATGAATACAAATGTTGATGCTAACTGCTTATTTATAACAAGTTTATTATTCTTATCTTCAAGCTGACGGTCTATCTTCTCTAATGAATTATAAAACCCATCATTGTTACTTAATTCAATTTCTGCTCTCTTCTCATATATAAGTTCAGGACTGTTATAACTGTCTATGTTAATTGATTCCTCTGCACAGGCTGCTGTTAATGCTGAAAATACAAGCTTATCCTGTAAAGAATACTCTTCATCATTCTTTATATCTCCATTACTAAGAGATATTGCAGCAGTCCTTGATACAACCTGTTTCTTTTGGTTATTAACTTCAACAGTTGAAATAGTTGGAATATTAATCGTACAGTTAATTTCTTCAGCAGTGGTTCTGGCTGCATCATTTATGAATAATTCATAATACTTATCAAAGTAATTGCCGGTTTCTATATCCCATGTGGGAATTTTATTTAATATCATTATGTAGTTATTTGTCCAGAAGATTGATAATGCTTCCGGTTCTGAAACACATGTGATGTCTTTAAAATGTATAAATTTCTGTCTGAATTTATTCTTCATCAGATTGGTTGCAATCATTGCTGAATAATATGGGGAAATTTTCTGTTCCCTTTCATATTGGACTAAATCAGTAAAGTCATTCCATGTATAAGGAATAATTAACCCGATATTATTATAATCTACATTCCTACCATTAACTCTGTCGATTTCATTATAAATCTGTTCACCATGTTCTACATCAGGGATATACGCTACAGCCATTACACTAAAACCTGCCTTTCAAAATTTCTTAAAATAAAGGGCAAAATGCCTCATATTAAGTAGTGTGTTTTGTTTTTCATTTATTGAACACTTTTTCCATAATCTTCCAAAAAATTTAAAAATTTTTTTCTACAGCTAAAAAGAAGCCTTATAAATATTTTTCCGGACACTATTATTAATAATAATACTATCACTTTAGCTTTAATAAGTAAAAAAAGATATTTATAAAAAGGTGGGAATAAGCTGGATAGATAGGGAAAATCAGGAGAGAAGAAAATAATATGAAACAGAAAACCAATCATAAGAGTAGAGTATTTGATTGTCCTTCATGCGGTAATCCATTATTAGAGAGCTTTAAGGATGCAATAAAATGTCCTTATTGTGGAACTATCATTGTTCCAAAGAATAGAAAGCTTCGTAGAGAGGAGAGTATCTATGAGAAGAAACAGAAATAAAACAGGCATTCATATATTAAGAGGAATACTGGTAATGAGTATATGCAGTATGTTTCTTACGGGATGTAGTTTTAGTATGAAAAAGGAAAATAAGACAGCAGAAGCAACACAGAATGAATATGATAATGAGGAGACATCTAAGTACGGAGTAACAAAAGAGAAGGATATGGAAGATGGCGACTTTTACATATTACATGACGGTGTATATTATCCAACATTTTTAGCAACTACTAATTATGATGCTGATGATGATGAAATGCAGTCTGTAGATGAAGACAGACAGGCGTATTTTACAGAAGAAGAGGAGTTAAACATTCCTACATTGTATATGGAATCAGGAGATAAGCTGATATATTATTCAAAATCAGTAATGCTGGATTATATACAGTGGGAGCGTTATGAAGATTTAGGATATACCGTAGGGCTTGTAAATTTAGAGACATCAACAACAGGAAAGCCATATTTTACATATGATTCGGATGATGATGCAGCACCTACAATTTTACCGGGTTCAGATTTAGAGAAGATACTGGAAGATGTAACAGATAACAGTACCTTCTATGTATCAAAGGTAGGAAATGTTGATATAGATAAGTCATTTTTAAAAAGCGGAATTATCAACAACATGACAAAGGACAATAAGTATTCCTTAGATATCTATAGTGGTACACAGTATCATCATTATGATGCAGTTGCAAATAATCATGTATTTAGAGCAATGGAATTATTCGGCTCTATTGAATACAAGACACTAAGGGCATATACCTATGAGGTTGAAATACCAAATTATTTTAATACAGACGGATATTATAGATTGTGGGGAATAGGAGCAAATACTAATTCATCTACAGGGTTTATCAGGATAATCAAGAATGGTACAAAGTTTAATATAACAGATAAGGAGAGATTTAATACTCCGATGCTTAGTTTATATACAGCAAGTGACTTACTTGAGATTGCAAATGGTAAGACGGTAAATAAAGATAAGGGAATATATAGCACCTGTGAAGAAATTAATAAATACTCAACAGAAGTAGTAGGTTCATTAGGATATAAGGATAAAACAGAAGATACAGTATCCGTAAAGAATAAGCAGTCAAAGCTTACAACGGCTACAATCAGACAGTTTAAGATAAATCTTCCTAAAGATAACAACTGTACGATTACCTTAACTCCTAGAAAGATAGAACCTTCAGGTAATATTTATATGTATATAGGAGAGGAAAAGGAAGATTTTGCATATGATGCTATCAATAATTCTTACTCATATAATCTTACAGGAGATGGAAACACCTATACATTATTTGTAAGTGGTATCTGGGAATCATATGATATCACATTAACAAACTGTCATCAGGATGCTAATGGTAAATCTTCATCTGTAATAAATAGCGCCAACACAGGCAGTACAAAATCAGCTATGGATAATACAGAAACTAAGGCAGACACAAAATCAAATGTAAAAAATACACAGATACAGACTGAAGCAAAGACACAGAATAGTACAGGTACAGATAAGAAAACAAAATAATAAGGGGAACAGATAGCTATGTATTATATTTTGAGTGATACAAAAACCGGTGGTATATATATGCCGCCGGGGGATATATCCTTTTATATTTATACAGATATATCAAGATGTATAAGCAGACCTGTTAAGACTTATCTTTTAGAAACAGAATATGACACAGAAGAAGAGATAAAGACAATTCTGTGGCAATATGGTTTTTTAAGAGGGTTTATAGATGATGAACCGGTAATTATAAAACCATCTGAAATACTGGCATTTGGAAGAAATGCAAATGATATCTATTACTGCCAGTATAAGCTTACCGGCAGGCAGGAATATTTAGAAGGAGTAACAATAAGGGATTTATGGACACTATGTAAAATCGTAGATAATGATGCCATATTCCCGACTATTCAGAAGAATGGGAAATTATACATATTAGCATATACATCACAGGATAGAATCAGTAAGGATTTAATACTTAAATATTCTGATTATAAAGTAGTCAGAACATCATTTAATGTACCATTTATGTTAAATGAGGCTGTTTATATAGATAATTAAATAAAGCTAAAAAATAGCTGTAAATAAGGAGAAGCAAAATGGCAGCTTCAACAATAGGAACAAACGTAGTAGCAGATGAACAGGAACTTACTAAAGTTTTAGAGAAGGTATTATCAGCATTTGATAATTCCTTTAAAACATCAAAAAATAACCGTTATCAGAAGATGATGGAGAATCTTGCTAAACATGTAGGAAATGGTGGAACACTCTCATATGATTTAGTTGACAGGAGATATATAAAGGAAATTGAGACTATATTACAGGGGCAGAACATAGATTATATGCTTATTCCTACAGATAATGGAGATATTGGAATTGCTGTAAAGAGTGACGATAAGGAATCTCTGATAGATGCAAAAGAAAAAGTACTTAGCATGTCGGTTGAATATACAAAGGAATATCACGATATGGATAAGTTCATGGATAATGTAAAGCATAGCCCACAGATGAAAGGACTGAAAATACCTGTAATTGAATGTACAAATAAGAGTACACGAAATATCTTACAGCAGAGCTTATATGAATCCGGAGTAGTTGCATGTTATTCAGAAGTAACGGATAAATTATGTATTGCCCCTAATAAGATGTTTAACTTAGACGGAGACTTAGCTGACAGCTTATTAAGAGCCAGCTTTGATTTATCAAGATGTTCAATAAGTCCAGAGTATGCAAAGTGTAAGGAAGAGCAGCTTAAGCATGACAGGAACACGCTTAATAGTTTTATTAAAAATGCGAAAAAACGAAATCCTGTAATTTTAATGAGTTTACCATCCAGTGAAGATAAACCCAGAACTCCGCAGATGTTAATTGTAAATGATAAGGGAGACATTATGTATAAAGATGGAACAGCTAATCCATCTCAGAAGATATTATCATTTGAAGACTTGGAAAATTTTGACAATGCTACAGTCTATGCACATTTAAGTAAATTTGCAGATAGTATAAGAGATATGGCTGTAGTTAAATCAATAGATTATGCAGCGACTTTTGAAAAAAGAAATATGAAATATGAAGAGTTAGTCAGCCGTACTGGAACAGGAACCCGTCCTGAATATTTTGGAAAAGCAATAGAGTATTCACAGGCAGGAAAAGACATAGATATCTTAGTAAAAGATGTCATAGCATCCGTTAATAAGGAGATAGCTGATGATAATAATATAAACTTTACTAATCCACAGACATTATTTAATAAGAAGCATGACAGAATAGTAGAGTGTTTAAGAACAGCTGCCTTACCTTGTATAGATAACTTCTTAAAGGAAGACAGGGATGCAAATGGAAATCTTAAAGGCTTATCAATAGAAGAGAAGAAGAATCTTTTAGAGAGTGCATGGATGTCAATAGATGGAGCATTTGGAAATGTAGAGAATGATATCCAGATTGAATTTAAAAAAGCCAAGGAACTTGAGGAAGCCTTTAATAAGAGTAAATCTAATGAAAAAGAAGCGGCAAAGGACTTTGATATGGATGAGGACATGGCAGCAGACAGGACTAAGTAGAAAATATAGTCCATTTTTAAATATTAAGCATGAGGAGAAATGATTATCTCCTTGTGCTTATCTTAAGAAAGAAAAATATATGAAGCTCTTAAGTAAAGGAAAGAATAAAAGAAAGCTTCCTGTATCCGGAATAAATAAGGAACAGACCATTAAACAGAAAGAAAAGAATCTGTTTAATTCAATGATAATAGAACTTATAGGAGTATCAGTAATTGCATTTTATATTTTATGCTCATACTCGGCATATCAGGCATTAAACCCAAGAATGGATATGGCACAGTGCTTTAGTGGATTACCTACGGCACTTGCTTCTAATCCGTTTTTAATGTTCAGTACAAAATATAGTCCGGGATTAGCATTTGGAATCACACTTATTATAGATATGTTTATATTTATGACATATTCATATAATAAGTTAAGAGTACATCAGGATATTAATACCATTAAAGGTAGAACACAGTGGGCTGACCCGCAGGAGATTACAAATAAGTATGCTGAATTTGACGGTAATGATTTCAGAAAGTCATATTATAACTGTATATTATCGCAGAATGTATATGAGTCTTTGGAAGCAAAGAAACACTTCCATGCATTAAATACACTTATCTTAGGTACTACAGGTTCAGGTAAAACAAGATATGTACTTAAGCCTAACATGCTTCAGATGAATGCCAACTATGTTATTACAGACCCTAAAGGTGGTACTGTAACAGAAATAGGAGAGTGTCTAAGAAGACATGGTTATCAGATAAAAGTACTTGATATAGCTACAATGGAAAATTGTGATACATATAATCCATTAGTATATTGTGACAGAGAAGCAGATGTTAAGAAGATTGTAGAAGCCTTTATCAAGAATACGGATAAATCTGGTGGAAAAGGCGGTGGTAGTAAAGACCCGTTCTGGGATGATTCCATGAATGCGTTTCTTTGCTGCATGGTTAGTTTGCTTACAATGATACCTGAAGGATGTGATAAACCATATGCACAAATGCCTGAAATCATGGGAGACACCATATTTAATGCTACATTTGCTAATATTACAGAGCTTACACGAATGGCAAATAAGAAGTGGAATCCTAATTGTGGTATTGCACTAAGACCGGATGTTAAATTAGGAGATGGCAAGAATAATACAGCTAATGCATCACAATTATCAGCAGTATTTGAAAATATAAGAAGTTTTGAAGCTGAAAGACAGGACACAACTATAGACCAGATTGAAAAACCTTACACTTTAAGAGAGTGGGAGAACTTCTGTTTAGCACCTGAGAAGACAAGTACTACAATTCTTATGACAACAGCTGTAAGACTTGACCCATTTAACATTGAACAGGTAAAGAGACTTACAAGTTCAGATTCATTAGATTTACATAATTTTGGTAATGAGAAGTGTGCATTATTCTTAATTATTCCAGCTAATGACAGAACCTATAACTTCCTTGCAGCATTTGTATATACACAGTTATTTGACCAGTTATATCATAGATGTGAAGCAGGATTATCACAGACATCAGATATTTACTTTGCAAATCGTGACCATTTAAAACACTTTTCAAGAGAAGATGTTGTCCTCGGAAAAGATAAGGAATTCTTTAACAGGATACAGACAGAAGATATAACAGTAAAGGAAGTAGTAATAAACGGACAGGTAAGTAAGGATATATTTGACGGATATTATGACATCTATATGGGAGATACATGGTTAGGAAGAAGACCTACTAAAGAGCTTGCTTATAAATTTAAGGCTGACTTAAAGAACTGTAAATTAAAAAAGGCAGTTGAGAGTGGTTTCCAGAGATTGCCTATTCCTATGAGATTTCTAATTGATGAATTTCCTAATATTGGGGAAATCCCGGACTTCAAAGACAAGATTAGTACGGTGCGCCAGTACGATATAAGCTGTACAGTTATCTGTCAGACTATTACACAGTTAAAGGGAATGTATCCTGATGATTATGAAGTAATAGATGCTAACTGTCCACAATTAATCTTCCTTGGTGGTGATGAGAACTCTAATAATAAGTACTTATCAGAGAAGATGGGTGAGACGACCAAGAGAGGATATAATAATTCTTTAGATAATAAGAAGATTAATTCATCTTACCAGTTAGAGGGTGGAGCGTTAATGAGAGCTGAAGATTTCGGAAGAATTGACACTAACCAGACTGTACTGTTTATCTATGGAGAACAGCCTATTATTGATGAGAAATATGATTATCCTGCACATCCAAATTATAAGTATACTTACGATTATGCTGATGGGGAACATGTAAATGCATGTATCTTTGACAGAAGTGCATTAGGATTAAAGACTGCTACAGATAATCAGTTAAGGGTAAGAAAAGCAAAAGCAGTATCATGTGTACAGGATTTACAGATGAAAGACTTAAGAGAGATACTTGGAGTATTTTCAAATAAAGATATTGGAGATACATTATGTAAGAATACCATCGGATATCTTAATGAGACTGATGCTCTTGATGATGAAGATTCAATATACGCTTAAGTCCAATTAATTATAAGCATAGACAAAATAAGAAGAGCCATAAAGAAAAAAATATGGTTCTTCTTTTTTTATGCGTATAAAAAAAATCCTACACTATTATTATATACGAAACATATTGTTCATAATTTTAGAAGAAAGGGAAGAAGCAGGTATTTATGAAGGATACGGTTATAAGAAATATTCATCAGATGTTAAACATCTTGGATGATACTAAGAGAGAGATTGCTAATGGTATATCAGAAGACATAATGAATGGAATCTTCATTGTAAGTGAAGAAAATCAGTCATTTCTTAAGCTTATAGGAAAGATATCAGACGATTTAAAGGAAGCATTAAGTTTAAATCAGGGAATCAAAACAGCTAATACAGAAACAGTTGAAAAAAATACTTTAAATCCGGAAGTACCAAAAAAAGAACCTGTTATTAAAGAGCAGGAGATACCGGTAGAAAAGGAAAGAGAACCGGAAGAAGAGGCTTATAAAGAGGAAGCAGATAATTCCATAAGTGATAATGATATTTCACAGGACTGGTTTAATGATAATATAATAAATGAAGATGAATTCACAAGGGATTTTGAAAGTAGCCTGCCTGATGATAGTAATGATGAACAGGAAGTTAAAGAAGATAAGACAGATGAGGAAGTTGAAGAGCCTGTAGAAGCTCCTCTTAAGATGCAGGCAGAAGTAATTGGAGAAGCAAATATAGAAGAGAAAGCTCTTCCGTTTTATGGAATCGTAACAAATGAAAGACAGAAGAAATCAGGAGACTTTATATTTAATAAGTATAGAATATCTGCATCTAAACAGGGATTTAATTCAGCTTCAGACATTACGCTTTTCGTAGCACCATTACAGGTTATCCCTAATAACCCGAATGTGCCTATTGTAGTTCATGTATATTCACATGGCAATTTCAAGACAGCAAGTTCATATGATACAAAGGATAGCGGACACAATATTGTAACTCTTGAGATAGATAATTTCTATCTTCTTATCAGAGGCGGATTTGATAGTAATGGAAAGTTTATGTCATTTGTAATGACAACAGGATTATCAGCAAATCAGGGAGATATCATAAATGTCTTAAGTAAAGAAGAGGGATATACAGGACCAATATTACCGGGAAGCGGACATATAAAATTTGAAGATGATGGAAACATATATGAAATATTCCCGTTAAATCTACAGGAAAATGAGTACTTATGTATCTTAATAAGTAAAGAGTTCTTAGATTATTATGTAGTAGCAAAGAATTATGGTTCTCCAAAAATCAGAATATTTGAGAATGGAACACAAAAAGAGATAATTGCAGGATGGAGTGGAGATGTATTTGAAGCAGACATACTGTAAACATAAGAAATGGAAAAGATATGGATAATAGAATCACCCTATTAGGGATTGTACATTTTAAGAAGATAAACGGAATCCGTAGTACAAGGTTTAATATAATATATTTATCTTCAGGGATACAGGATGATATAAAGATAAAGAGGATAGAAGCCTACGGAAATGAAAGAATAGTAACCGGTCTTACAAACGGAATGATGGCTATAATAACAGGACAGTTATTATATTCTGAAGAAAAGCATGGGTTTTTAATAAAAGTAGACAGTGCTTTACCTGTAAAGGACAGAAGCGGGTTAGCAGAAGAAACGATTATAATTCAGAATGGAAATTCCTTCAATCATATATATATAAGGGGAAAGAATGAGAATGGATTTATAAAGACCCACCCAAAGCCTGTACCGGGAGACATTAAATATAATGGCATGTTAAATATTATGGAATTAAAGGGGCTTGATTTGCTAATAAGTCATGCCCCGATGACACTAAGCAGCTGATTAAAGAGAGGGTAATTATGAAGAAACAAAAAGTGCCTGAGATACATATAGATACCAAAATAAAAAATAAAGGCAGGAAGAATAGCACTTACTTATTTATAAAGCCGATTATATCAGTAATTATAATTATAATATGCGTTATATTTGCAGGGATAATAGGGAGTAGTATATATAAGCCATTAAAATATATTGCTCCTGTAGTCTTTATAATGTTTGTTTATCTTATAAATAATAGTCGGAAGAATAAGAAAATAAAGGACCTGTATGAGCAGATGGATAAATTTATGAAGAGATGCTGTAATGATTCCTATAATGATTTAGCTCTTTATTTTGGAACAATTTATACTAATTTTGAAGGCAGCTTAAGTAAAGCAATGGAAAAATGCTATATGACAGCCATACAGAGTAATGACAGCAATAGGGCATTAAAGGAATTTAAAGGTACTTATGGATTGGAATATTTTAGCTTCTGTATAGATACATTACAGACCATAAAAAGCAATGAAGTCCAGATATCAGCGGATTATCTTTATAAGCAGACAAAGAGCAGATTAGGAATGATACAGATGGTACATAAAGAGAAAACACAATCAAGAGCAGATATAATACTTCTTACAATATTCAGTGCAATTTTAATTATATTAATGAACTATCTGTTTGGAATGAATCCGGCATTGTTTTTTACACCGATAGGAATAATTTTAAGTATTATACTGGTAATACTTTTTCTTTCCGGAATATTGTAATCGAAAGGATAAGGTAAGTATTAAATGGAAATAATTGATACAAAGAAAGAAAAATCAGCAATTACGGAAGAATTATTAAAACAGGAATTTGCTCCTAAGAAGAAACTGAAGCTACAGGATATAAAAACCTATTCTCCTAAGAGAAAAGAAAATGAAAAGAGCCATAAGTATTTATCTGATTATTATGATAAATCAGGACGGTTAAATACAATGCAGCTTTATTTATCAAAGACGGGAATTATGTATAGATTTAATAACTATGCATTAAACCCATATGTTTTTTTAGGAATACTTACAGGAGTGAGCTTTGCGATATCTGTAATAATAAGTCTGATATGTAAATTAAACTGTATCTTTATCCCTGTAATAGCATTAGCTGTAATTATAAGTATTATGGTTATTTTTTTACAGTTAAACAACACAGATAATACCAGTATATTAATGGATATATGCAATATTTATACTGTTCTTAATACAGATATAAGTAATGGAGTATTTTTAAGTGACTGCCTTGTACATATGAAAGAAATCGTTAATAATAAGCGTTTAAAATATGCGCTTGAGGAATTGATATTAAACATCAAAGATGATAAGACGACAATAGATGAATCACTGATATTATTTGCAAACAGGTTTAATTCAAAAGAGATACAGAAATTAACCGGAATAATAAAGCGTTATATTACAAGTGGTATAAATGATGAATTCATAGAGCTGGTAAATAAACAGACTTCACAGATTATATCAGGAATAAATAATAACAGTGGTAATATGACAATTGGTATGTCTAAAATAACAGGTAATCTGTATGTATTTATAATGTTTATTGCAGTTGTATATTATATTTATGTAAATATAAAGACTGGAATGAAGATATTTTAAAATTTCTCTTCTTAATTATAAGGATTTTTAAGCTATATAAAAATTATCAGACACTATTTCAGTAAAGATATTTTTTATAAAGGAGTAAAGGTCATTATGATTAAGAAGAGATTTTTTTTATTATTCCTGACCGGAATTATGATAGGAACAACAGCATGTACACTTCCCTTTAATAAGGATACTGATGTTGAAGACACAGATGAGGTAGAAGTAATAAGTGTGGATGTTAATACAGATATCCCTAATATTACAACAATGAATAAATCTGAAATTCTTAGTATGAGTGCAAAGGAAGTGAAGGATTCTGTTGAGACTTATCTTCCTTCATATAAGGAGATATATAAGATTGATGTAAATAAAACAATGACAGATGATGACTGGTTATCACTTAGGAATATCATTTGTATTCAGTTCTATGGTAATGATACCTTAAGTACAGCCGAGAGTGCAGATACAGATAATACAGATGAAAACGCAATATATTACAGCCCTACAAGAAAGAGTATAGAAAATATGAGTACATTGGAATTTGGTACTTATCTTAACGGGATGTACACATATATGTATGGGGAAGATTATTTAAAAAAGAATAATCTGGACTTTACGACTTATGATGAGAAGACCTTACAGGAATTAAAGAAGAACTTTATAAACAGTATTCCTGAAGAAACAACAAAGTCAAAGTAAAGGGGGAGTTTTATGTTAGACAGAACATTAGCTTCTAAGGAACACCCTTTACTTAATCAGTTAAAAAATGCAGGACAGGCATATGTATCTGAATCTAACAGAACAGAGGAAGATAACAGAGCCATTACATATGATGTAGGGGGAAATATAAGAGGTCGTACACATATAAGTCCATTAGAATTTGACCGTATATATAACTCAACAATGCGTTTCTTTACGGAGCAGGAGAGATTTGCATTTAAACAGTATCAGACCGGAGAGAAGAAGAAGGAAGAATTCTTCAGGGATTGTGCATTATATCTTAAGAAGAACTTTCCTAAAGAGATGGGAAATGAGAATGATTTCAATGTAATGATGAGTAGAATAAACCTTGCCATGTTTAGGTATGATGTTATCCAGCCATTAATTGATAATCCTGATACAACAGATATAAAGATATGTGGACCATTTGATATAAGAGTAAGAGTAAAAGGAAAAGCATATAAATCATCAGCAATATTCCAGTCAGATAAGGACTTAAGCAGATTTATTGAAGGCTTAAGTTATCGTAACTGGGTAGATATACTTGCAAATCCTATAGTTACCTTTACGGATGACCATGACCCGTCTTATATATTAAGATTTACAGTCAGTTCTCCTATTATTAATGCAGTACCGTATCCATATCTTCATATAAGAAAAATAAGTAAGAATAAACCGGATTTTGATGAGCTTATAAGAAGAGGTATGCTTAATGAAGATGTAAAGCAATATCTGATAGATAGAGCAAAATTAAGTCATGGAATTATCTTTGCAGGACCACCGGGTTCAGGTAAATCAACAGCACTTAATGCATGGATTGAGTATATTCCTAAGACAAGAGAGACACTTGTAATACAGGAAAATGATGAATTATATACAGAACAGTCAGGTTTCATGTTTAAGCATGTAACTCACGGATTTCATGGAGAGCCTGTGGTTACGCTTGAGGATTTAGGAAAGATGGCATTGGTGGAAGGCTGTAATGAATTCATCATAGGTGAGGTAAAAGGTGGAGAGATGAGGTCTGTTATGACACTTCTTAATGCCGGTGGATATGCAGCACTTACAGTACATAGTACAAATGCATATGAAACTTTGGATAAATGTGCGGACCTTGTTAAGTATGGGTCAGATTATTCCTTTAGTGAAGCAAGGCGTATGTTAAAGACCTTTGATACAATTGTATATATGGAAGGTTATAAAATCAGAGAGATACTGGAAGTAGACGGCTACAATGATACTGATGATACTTATAACTATATCCCTATATATAGATACGAAAATTAATAAGACATACATGATAAGAGCCTGTTTAAAAGCAGACTCTTATTTTTTTAAAAAAATATAAATATATTTCAACTTTTTTCTCTTAAAAAAAATTATCCTCCACTATTCAAATATAAGGACAAACATAGTCCTTAATAATTTCTATTTTTTAGGAGGAAATATAGTTATGTTTAACAGAGTTAAGGAAGCAGGCGGAAAGGTCTGCACAGTAGCAGGAAAGGTAAAGAACAAGGCAGAGCTTTTAGCAACAGGTCTTATGTGTGAAGCCATGTTGATGCAGTCATCATTTGCTAAGGCAAGCAGTGGAAGTAACGAAGCAGATAATGTTGTTAAGGCTGCAGTTAATATGGTTGTAAATATCTTCCCGTTAGTAGGAGCATTCTTCGTTGTTGCAGGTGTATTTAAGCTTGTAATGGCTTATCGAAACAACCAGCCTGAAGACCAGACAACAGCAGCAAAGGATATTGTAATCGGAGCAATTTTAATTGTATTCAGAGCATTTGCATGGAAACCAATCTCAGATGTAATTTTCTAATTAATAAACAGACTGATAGTTAATCCCATTGGAAGTTAATCAATGGGATTAATTATAAATAAGACAAAATAAGAAAGACTATCGGATTTTATCCGTAGGATATCAACGGGAAGGAAAAGAAATATGTTAGGTGGTTTCGTAGCCGGCGGAGTTGATTTTTCAAGTACATACCAGATGCTTATAGGAAATGCAATACAGATGTTACTGGATGCCTGTTATGGAATATCTTCCATTATTACAGCAAAAGGCGGCGGTGGCGGAACAGCTGCAAATTCAGTAAGCACACTGACAGGACAGATTAACACAATGATAACCGGCAGTGGGGGAATAATTAATGCAATGAAGGGTATAGGTTTTGCATTAGCGGCATTGTTCTTCCTCATTTCAATGATAGAGCTGATAAATTCAGACAGATTAACCATTGAATTATTTGTAAAGTTCTTTGCAAGACTTGCTGTAGGAGTAGCAGCAGTAGCATATAGCGATGAGATATATAAAGTATGTACGAATTTTGGAGATGCTTTAACAAGATTAGTTACTAATGCATTTGATTCAGTAAATAAAGAATTCACAGTGCCTTCAGACATAGGAACTCTGATTAATTCAAAACACACGGGTTTCTTCTCAGCAATTGGATGTCTGTTATCAATAGCAATTGGTATGCTTCCATGTTATCTGTTGGGATTTGTAGTACTTATTCTTACATATGTCATAGCGTTTACAAGGCTTTTAGAGATGGGAGCGAGAGGATGTTTTTTACCTATAGCAATGGGATTGATGTCAGATGATGGCTGGAGAGGAGCAGGCGGAAGATATTTGAAAAAATTCTTAGCCGTATGCTGTCAGTCAGCCGTACTGGTAGTAATAGGCGGATTATGTGCTTATCTTATGGGAACGCTGGCACAGACAGTAATAAGTAACATTCAGAATACAGGTGGAGAAGTTAATCTGACTTTATTAGTAGGAAATTTCTCATTAATGTTAGGTGTCGGAGTAGCAATGATAAGCGCAATGATGAAATCTATCGGTATTGTAAATGATATGTTTGGAGCTTAAATCAATGCGGAATTCTGAGTGCTGAATGAGGAATTATTAGCTTATTTAGAGATATATTTATCTAAATAATAAATCAGTAATTCCGCATTCCTAATTCAGAATTCTGCATTAACTAAAGGTGATTAAAATGGACAATTTAGTAAAAGATAAGCTGGTATGTCAGATAACAAAGGATATTTTAGAAAAGTCAATATCCTCTTTCAGAGATTTAATGGCATATGTAGCAGAGGAATATAAAGATGAAGGAATACTGACAGTATCATCAAAGACATCTTATTTTAAGGAGTTAATTGATAGTATGCCGTATTGCTAATTTATAAGACAAGGAGAACACAGATATGATAGGACAGCCAATGCCACAGGATATCTTAAAGCATGAATCCAAATTTGCATTAGGACTATCAACAAGGCAGTGTATATTTTATGGAATCGGAGCAGCTTTGGCATTAGTAGGATTTTTCTATATTGCTCCCATGTTTGAAATAAAAGGCACATCAGCAGCTATTTTAGGGGCAGTTCTTGCCATTCCGTTTTTTGTATGGGGAACAATAAAACCATTTGGGGAAAATCCGGAGAAGATAATGATACCGTTCATTATAGATAATCTTATTGCCCCATCAGTAAGACTTAAAGAAGTCCATGATGAAGAGTATGAAAAAGCTGTAAAGATGAAGACATTAACAAAGAAACAGAAAAAGAAGCAGTTAAAGGCAGAGAAAAAAGCAGGATATCAGATGATTTTATAGCTGATTTAGAGAAGGGAAATATAAAATATGGGATTATTTAGCAGTAAACCAAAGACTGATACAAAGAATACAAGTCCGGCAGATAATACAGGCAATAATAAAAAGAATAGAACAAAAGGAAAAATAAAGATACCAAGAACAGTACAGGAGACACTTGACTGGGAAGGTACATATGAAAATGGTGTATTTAAAATAGGAGATACCCGATACAGTAAGAGTTTTGCTTTTGATGACATATCATTTAAGACGAAAAATGATGAAGACCAGCAGGCAATATATGATGCTTATTTAAGATTTCTTAATCAGATAAGCTTTGGGGAAGATATTTTCATTACATTTGTAAATTACAAGGAAGATGAAGATACAAAGTTAGCATCAGTATTACCGTTATATAAGCAGGATGGATTTAATGTATATAGAGAAGAGTTATCTACGGTTCTTAAGAATAATATGGCATTAAGCAGAAATTCTATCTCAACTAAGAGATACATAACTGTATATGTAAATGCTGATACTGTAGAAGCTGCAATGCAGAGATTATCAATACTTGAAGGAGAATTAACAACATCTTTTAAGAAGATAAGCGGAACTCCATTAAGACCATTAGATTTAGCAGAGAGACTTGAGGTTATCAATCTTATATTAAATCCGGAGAGTCCTAATTTCTACTTTGAACATGATGCAAAAGGTAAGACAAGCATAGATTATGATTTGCTTAAGAAGCAGCATTTAACAACAAAGGATATTGTATGTCCGGAGAGTCTTAAGTTTTATTCAAACAGATTTGAGATTAATGAAAGAGTAGGACAGGCAATGTACCTTGATGGAATTGCTAACTTTATGGATACAAACTTCTTAACAGAAATTGTATCTGTTAATTTTGAATCTGTATTTACACTTCATATCAGTGCATGGGAACAGGCTGATGCAATTAAGAAGGTACATAACCAGTCTGTAAATATACAGGCAGAGGTTGAAGCCAATATGGATAAGCGAATCAGCGCAGGTAAGAGTCCTGATATGATTAATGCAGACTTAAGGAAGAATAAGGATGAAATCGAAGCATTACAGGATGATATTTTAAATCGTGACCAGAAGATGTTTTATACATCTTTATCACTATGTCACTTTGCAGAAGATTTGAAAATATTAAAGGAACAGAAGAAGATTATTGAAAACAGTGCAATTAAGTATATGTGTACAATTAAGCCATTTTTAAATGCACAGGAAAGAGGCTTTATCAGTTCACTACCTCTTGGACATGATAAGTTATATTCAAAACGAATGCTTACAACAGAGAGTCTTGGAGTATTCATTCCATTTGATGAAGTAAACCAGTTTGACAAGAACGGTATTTATTATGGAATCAATGCGATTAATAAGTCGCTTATCGTATATGACAGAACAAAGGGTATGAATTATAACGGTCTTGTACTTGGTTCTTCAGGTTCAGGTAAGTCACTTAGTGCAAAACGTGAAATGACAAGTGTTATTTTAAATAAAGATGCGAATATCTATATCATTGACCCTGATGGAGAGTATTCACCACTTGCAGATGCCTTTAATGGTACAGTGATTAATATTTCACCGGGTAACGGAGTATATATTAATCCATTTGATTTGGATATTGATAATTCACATGATACGGACTTAAATCCAATCACAATGAAGACGGATTTCATTTTTGGATTACTGGAAACAATGCTTGGTAATGGAGCATCATTATCCCCTACACAGAAAGCTATTGTAGGAAGATGTATCCAGCAGATATATAGACCATATCTTGAGCATCTGGCAGAATTACCGCCTGATAATAATGGCAGAAAGAGAACAATAGATAGGGAACACTGTCCTACTATGCAGAACCTCTTTGATGCATTACTTAGTCAGCCACAGGCAGAAGCACAGAACTTGGCACTTGTAATGGAGACATATACAACAGGAGCATTTGATACATTTGCACACAGAACAAATGTTAATATAGATAACAGACTTGTAGTGTTTAACATCAAGAACATTGGTACTAATCTTAAGGAGCTTGCCTTAAAGGTATGTATGAATGAAGTATGGAACAGAATGGTAAATAACAGAAGAGATAATAAGTGGACATGGTTCTATGTAGATGAGTTCCATCTTCTTCTGTCTAATAAATCTACATCAGAGTTCTTAAAATCTATATGGAAGAGAGCAAGAAAGTTCTACGGAGTTCCAACAGGAATCACACAGAATGTAGAAGATTTATTAGCAAGTCAGGAAGCAAGAGCAATTATTAATAATACATCATTTGTATATATGCTTAACCAGTCATCTATGGATAGAATTTCATTACAGGAATTACTTAATCTGTCTAATAGTGATGTAGAGTATATTACTAATGTAGAACCGGGTCATGGTATTATCTATACAGGACAGCAGACAATTCCGTTTGAAGATAATTTCCCGGTAAAGACTAAGCTGTTTGAAATTATGACAACGAAGGCGGTAGATGACATCTAAATTAATTCTGAATTAATCTAATGGGAGTAGGCTAATAGCTTACTCCTATTTTTTATGCCTAAAAAGCAGATAAATCCACATCTTAAAATAAATTTCCCCACACTATTATAAATATAAATATTTTTTTAAAAGAGAGGAATGGAGTATATATGGCAACAGAAGATTGGAGCAAGTTTTTTAATCAGGATATCAATTCACCTAAGACTCTTGAAAATAAGGAATTAGAAATAGAAGACAATCGTAATAACGATATTGTACAGACAAAAGATATAGAAGACACAGATGAGGAAGGATTAGCAGGCTTAACTGCAACCACCTTTAAAGAATTCTGTGACAGATTAACAGGCGTATTACCATCAGGAGAAACAAAATCAATTGTTACCTATCAGAATTACAATGTTGATTCAGTAACAGGACAGTCAAATGATACAAAACAGGAGATTATATATTCCTTAAATAAGGTAACTCCTGAAATCAGCTTTGATGAAGTTAATGCAGATTTAGTAATGGTGACATTTAAGTTTAAGACATATGATGAGCAGGAATTAAGACTATTCTGGGCTAGATTACAGAAGTGGAGAACATCTTTAAGCAAGCCTATGGAAAATGGAGAGATTCCTATATTTACGCTTCATTTCTTAGAGAGGGAGAGTATAGGAAGCGGAGATAAAGGAGAAGATTACACAATACTGGAGTGCAATATTATTAACCCATTAATATGTTTCCTTACAAGAGAGATGCCAACAATGGAAGCTATAGATATGGAAACTGAAAGTGGGGCAAAGACAGGTGGAAATGTAGTAAAGATGTTATGTGCTACTGAATGTACAACCTTCACCGTCAGAAACGATTTGGATATAAATGCGATTAAAGCTGAAGTAGAGCGTGAAATAGAAGATGAAAGATATATTAATGCTGAAGCAGAAGGCTATATAAATGATACGGATGATACAGCATTATAGGAGTAAAGGGTTATAATCATGGGATTAAATAGTGAAATCTATAACTTATCCGGCGGAACAATACAGATAGGTTCGCTTAGTAGTGAAAAAGGAAAAGGAAATCTTGTAAAATCATTAGCATCTGCTTCATACAATTATGCTGCAAGTGGAGCAAGAGACAGAGACCAGAATGCTTTTTATGATAATTATATGAGAGCATATAATACAGGAGCAGTAATTGCTTCAGTAATGCATACAAGTAAGGAGCGTACAGCTGAACATGCATTTAATTCAATCAACTGGAATAATAAGACAACAAAAGCCAGTATGGAGAGAATGGGAGTATTATCATCTTCAGCTAATGAAAAGTTTAATGATTTTGCTACGAAAACCGGCCTTAATAAAACACAGCAGTCTCAGCTAGGATTTACAGGGCGGACACTTTCCAAGGATGAGAATTTAGGAGTTATAAACAAAAATAAATTAGGAAACCAGACTCTTAATGATACAAAAATGAATAATCACACTGTCAATGCTACAATGCGAGACATGTCTATTAAAGCACAGAATGAAACCGCAAAAAATGCATCAATTATGACAGCCCATACATCAGTGGGAAAGAGAGCCAATCTTGCGGAAATAAGAGATAAGCAGGTTACATATTTAAAGAAAATCAGCCTTACAGGTGATTTTGACGGTTCAATAAAGAGTGCCAAGGCAGAGATAAAGAAGAATGAAGAGGCTATAGCCAGTCTTCAGAATATGCTTAACCAGCCAAATCTTACCAAGGATGCAAAAGATAAGATAAAGCAAAACATAGAGAAGTATAAAAATAATATCACTGATTTCAATACATATATAAATACAGGAGCAAAAGCAAATATAGGTGTTGATAAAGGAAAAGGATACAGAGCGCACGGCAGACAGATGGTAATGCGTAACTTTATCGGTAATGATATGTATAGGGGTATAGCTTTTTATAAGGGAATATCAAAGGTTGCAACAACAAGTGTTAAGACAGCAATGAAGTCATCTGTCGGGGCTACAACCACATTAGTTAAAGGTGCGGTATATGCTCCTACAAAGATAGCAAAGAAAGCTGCTCCTAACAGTAAATTTGCTAAGGTATCAGAGGCTATTTATCAGGGAACAGACAGTGTTAAAAATACAGCCTATAAGCATATTGACCGTTCCAAGATGAGTAAGGAAGCCAAGAAGAATGAAAAGCGTAATAAAAGATTGGCTCATAGAGAGAAAGCTAATAAAAGATGGGCTAAAAAGGGAGATAAGCTTAATAGTAAAATCGTTGATGCAAGAAGTACAGGAAATGCAAAGAAGCTTGCCAAGCTGGAAAAGAAACAGAAAAACTTTGTAAGAGCAACAGGTTTAAGAAACAGAAGACTTGCAAGACTTGATAATGCAAGAATAATCAATGCAAGGATAAATGGAATAATACATGCTCCACAGAATGCATTAAAAGGAGCAAAGAATGTTCCTAAGAGATTTGCAAAGTATATTACAAGGAAGCCAAGAGCAGCAGTAGGAAGATTTGTAAATTCAATAAAGAAGAAAATTGAAGGTTTCTTAAAGAAAACAGGACTTGCTGCAATAGGAGCTGCTATTGGGGGAATAGCTACAACATTTATGTCTTTCCTTCCATTTATTATTTTAATTTTAGGATTAGGAGCATTTTTTGGAGCAAATCCTGCTTCAGAGCTTGCTGAAGAGTTAAAAAATATAAATTATATACAGCTTATAGTAAATGAAACTTCTAATACATTAGGAAGACAGTTTACAAATACAGCTATAAAGCAGGCAGAGACTTATTATTTAACTCCCGGTAATACCATATCAAGTAAGAAATATGACTGGACAAGAAGTGTAGAAGATGCAACCTTACAGAATATATGGGCTTCAGAGGATATGAATTATAGTAAGCCTAATTTAAGACATGAACAGTTAAAGGGAGTATCTGCTAATCTTGTACCAATAATATCAATGATGCATTATAGATTTCAGGAAGATATTAACTTTGATAACTACTACACAGCAAAGGGATACGTGTTCTTTATGTATGTAAGAACAAGGGATGTAGCATTTTTAAATGATGATGATGAAAGTAATGATAAGTATGCATATACTTATGATACAGTAACAGATTGTCCGGATGAAGATGTATTTACATCAATGTCATATGATGAGGATACACATGTAGTTACAAGGGAAGAAAGTAAATGTAATAATGTCTATATACATGGATATACCTCTGATTATAATAAGAGTGTTAATCAGAAGAGAGCGCAACTTAGTTCATGGCTTAGTAAAGCAAATATAAATCTTGGCATATCAGCGGGGTCAGGTGAGGCTAATGGAGTATTTATAGGGCATAATGCTCCTTCAGACAGTCATGGAACGTGTGATAACTATGCTGTTTATAGAGGTGATTTAGAATGTGGAAAAGAAGAGCATAACCATGAAGATTCAGGAGAATATGAAGGCTGGGATTGTGGAATGGAAGAACATGTTCATAATGATAATTGCTATGAATGGGTAGAAGATAGAATATGGGATGGAACATACAATGATAGTATCCATGAAGAAACCGAAGATTGTTATGAATGGCGTGATGAGATAGGGTATAATATATATTATGAATGTGGAGAAATAAGAAGAGCTACAGAAGATGATTATAACGATAATCCTGACGCATATAGTGAATGTTTATATGCGGATTCTGATTTCCATACAAAAGACCACTCTGACCATAGTATAAAGAGAATATCTGAATATGTTATAGAAAAAGACGCAAAAAAAGTAATGGTTTGTGATGGACACCATGAACATGATGATAGCTGTAAAAACTATATAGATTATAGCTATTACAATTATGATAATCTTATTTGTGGTAAAACTGAACATACACATGATGATTGTACATGGGGTTGGATAAAACCTGACGGAAGCTTATGTACAACAGAAGCACATACACATGACCCTTGGAAATCTGAAAGTGACGAAGGCTGTTACAATACGGCATATGTATGTAAAGGACACTGTGGCGGTCATATAAAGCCTTCCATAAACCTTATCATGGATATGGAATTTAAAACACTAATGGAAAAGGATTGTTATAAGATAACATTCTTCCTTGCAGAGAGTGATTTTGAACATCAGAGTACTGAAGGTACAAATACTATTGATGAATGGAAAGAGAAGTGGATAAATCAGCAGAAGGTATGGTTCTATCCTATTCCAAGCTCACCTAAAGCAGCCCTGCAATGGGGAAAGAATAAGGTAATATCTACAGTTGCTAAATTTGGAAGCTGGATATCAGGAAACGGATGGACATTATCTACAAAGAAATTCTCTACTCAGGATGAAAACGCAGAAGACCCGGATGATATCTTTAAGTTTAAAGGCTGGGGAAAGAACTATAAATATGGGGATAATGATAATTACAAACTATATGAAGATGTATATTCAGAAATGCATGATTTATATGGAGATTATAAGGGAAGCACAATTCCTGATATGTACAATATTACATGGAAAGGCAGATATCAGCAGGCAATTGAAATCTTTGAAAGTTTTGAAGTGTCATTCCCATTCGGATTTAACATGGTGCCTGATGCTGAAATGAAGAAATCCGTACTGGCATCCATAAAGAAATACAACTCCGGATTATCTGAAAACAGAACACAGCTTATAACAAATGCATTGAATGCAGTAGGAGAGTTCTATTATTCAGAGAGTAAAGGCGGACAGTCTGCTAATGCTGGGGTAAATGCTTATCAAAATGGTCTTTATAATAAGAGTGGTCCAGCTATGAGTGATTCGTTTGTATTAGGAAGATTATATAATCTGCCGGGAATGAAGCGTGAATATGGACAGACAGGACAAGACCTCTTTAACAATGGTAATTTTGACCATAGAACAAAGAGAACCGGTGATATTTTAGTAAAAGAAGATGGTAAGATGGCTATATATATTGGACATCTTGATAAGATTGATAAGTATATAGTCGGTACTTCTACAAACACAACTCCTTCTAAATGGAAAGAAGAAGGTGAGGGCAATTATATAATCGAGTGTAGCGAAGAATATGGCGGTTCAGTTCTAAGAAGGATTACTGACAGCGATTTAAAGATGTACAGAGTTTTAAAAATTGCAAATTATTAATTAGAAGACAGGATTGTTTCTTTAATAGGAAATGGTCCTGTTTTTTATACTAAGGATTTTACATAAATGAAGCTAAGTAAATAAAAATATAGATTGTATTTTAAAAAATACAAGAATTTTTTCCTGAATGAAAGACTTCTTACACTATTCAAAATATAAAGATATATTTTTGCTTATTTTCAAGTCTGTTTTTCAACTGATTAAGGGAACAATACCAAATATCAGGTAGGGAAATAGAAGAAAAGAAAAATAAGAGGGCGGCAGATTATTGTACTTACTATACAATGCTGTTAGCTATCTGGAAATGGGAACAACCAGTATAAAAAAATTGGTCCGACATAGCCTAACTAATGAGTATGTCCGGTGACAGTTGTACGCATGTTATCACAACTGGAGAACGAAAGAGGTTGGAAACGGAAGATGACCCCGAAAGAGTAATAAACTCTAAGCCTAAGTAGGGTTAAAGATAATCACAAATATATGAAAATTATATATATGAAGTATATGGAAATTAACAGTAAATATGTAATTATCTCCTATATGGTTAAAATTATCCCGTGGTTGTAGCGAATGGCTAACGGTGTGAGCTATGGTAATAAGGCTCAAGGACTTATACAGATAATGATATAGTAATATATCAGTGATTGCGATATGGATATGATTTTATTTATGAAGATACAGGTAGTCTTTATAAATAGGAGAGTAGAAGTAGGACAGTCATAGGGAAACCTTACGCAAGTGGATTGACCGTAGGTGCTTGTAGAAAGTATACTTATGAATCTTATATTGATAAGTAAAATACATATTATTATTAATAGGAGAAACGAAAGGTAATAACTGATGAAATAAAGAGACCGGCACAGTCTTTGTATCTTGCCTGTAAAAGATACAAGAGTAATCAGTAATTATCTGAAACCAATGGATTAATAATGGTGGGTATATGAAAGACAATATATAGTAACATGAGACTGATAACAACAGACGATGCTGGCTGATGGAAAGTGCTTATTTAATTCTGAATTCAGAATTGACTTAAGACTATTCTAAAAGAATTAGAAAGTATAGTTGTGGCGTAGTAGTTTTTCGTGACATAGGACAACTGCGCCCAGCACTCAGCAAGGTATCCGGAAAGGTGCAAAACCAACAGCCTCCACTAAGAAAAAAGCAATCTGAAAAACAGACAGCCCAACAGTCCAAAATAGAAAATAGACCAACAACAAATCTAAAGAAATAGTAATCTGCAAATCCAATCTGATAATGAAAAATTAATATAGATATATCTAAAATCCAAAGAAAATAGAAACCGTCTATATCCAGTCAAAAGGAAACTAAAAAAATCCAAAGATATAATACAATAATAGATAAACAGCTTCTTAAGCAATAAATGCAAACCACTATTACAGTAAAGGGCATTTAGATGTTAAGGGAAAATAAGGAGCTAAGATATGAGTTTAATGAATTTAACAGAAGCAATCAGCAATGATAAGGTAACAACAAAGATAGATAAGGTCCTAAAAGATATTAATAAGACATTTAATAGTGAAGATGTAAGTCTTTATTATATACCAAAAGGAATTAGTCATAATACAGAAGATTATCTGGTAATAAAGACTAATGCTGATAGTATTTATTATGAATGTAAATTAGATACAGATATACAGGGATGTATAATTAACAGAAATCCTTATGAATTAATAAGTAAGGTATCAGATACCATTAATGATATATATAATGAAGAAGCAAAGATGATAACAGATACAGTTATTGTTGATTTGCTTGATAATTTAAAACCTAATCAGAGTGTTGTCGAGATAGAAGCTGATAAGGAATTTAAACCTGAAGCTGATAAGATAAAGGATACATTGGATAATGTATTAGAGAAGATATCCTTACCCGCAAGAAGTAATAATAAAGAAGGATTTACAACTACAGATAAATTGGATGCTATAGATAAGGTATTAGAAGATTCATCATATAATAAAGTATACAGTACAAAGAACTGTGTTATTTATGGTAAGTCTGTTCCTAAAAAGGGAGATAAATGTATATTAGTAAGCAGTCATGCAGATATAGTATCAGGAATAACAAATGTAAGCAGTGAGTATAAGGACAGGTATTATCATGGTACATATGATAATTTAGGAACAAATGCAAGTGCTGTAAGTATCATGTTAAATGATAATAAGCTGATAGATAATAATGTTTACTTTGCATTTACAGCTGAAGAAGAAACTGGTCTTTGTACAGGAGCAAAGGATGCTTTTACATTTATAACAGAAAAAAGCCGGATTAATCCTACATGTATAGCATTAGATGTGACTGATGAAGGATATGAAGAGAATGAACTTATATCTATAGAAGGCTTAAGAGGAAGTAAACAGATGCAGACTATGTTACATGATAAGCTGGTTGAACTTGACGGAGACAGTTTAAGTTTTGGTGTAACAAAGGCTTCTTCTAAGGAATATACACCATTTGAAGATGCTTATATTACATGTGATTATACAGAGTTTGATGAAGGTTTATTTTATGGTAAAAATTTAAAACAGAATGCATTCAGTTGTTGTTTACCGACAGACGGATATATGCACAGTAACACAGGATTAAATGTAAAGGAGAGTGTATTTATAGGATATATATATTCCTTAGATACATTATTACAAACACTTACTAATACACTGGACAAATCTAAGATTTCAGATATAAAGGCTTTTAAGGATTATTTGGTATATAAGACAGAGCAGATATCAAAGACTCCTGCTCCACAGTTTAAAAATAATTTTCCTTTATATCATCAGTCATGGGGAATGGAAGAAGAGATTTACGAAGATGAAGGATATAATGATTATAGTGAGATGGCAGATGCACTTATGAAAGATGAAAATGGAGCAATAATAGATGAAGAGGCTTATGAGTATGCTTATGAGACACTTATGGATTTTGCTTCTTCATATCCTGATGATTATGATACCTATATATCAGATGTAATTGAAGTATATGGAGATGTACCGGAAGAGATTGCAAAGCAGGCTTATGATGAATTTTATGGATTATGCTTTGATGATGATATCGAATATGACCTTTAACATAAAAGACTGTTTTCCCTTATAGGGATATCAGGAAGTAGAAAGAGACATTGGATTAACCGGTGTCTCTTCTTTTTCTGTCTAAAAATTTTCTTACACTATTAATAGTAGTTAGAAAAATAAAAATTCATAGTAGGAAGATAAAGAAGGATATAAAGAATGAAGAAAAATAAAAAGGTAAATATTGGTTTACTCCTGACGGGGATTATTACTTTTATATATAGTATTTTAGGTTTTTCTCACTATAATACTATATGTTTTGCAGATGATTCAGAATTAGAAGCAGAAAAAGCGACAGTGTGCTTGGATTCAGGGCATGATTATAAGCATACAGGAGCGCAAGGTTTTGGACTTAGAGAAGAAGAGATAAATTTTAAGATAACAGGATATTGTAAGGATTATCTGGAAGCTAACAGTAATATAAATGTTGTTCTTACACATGATACATTAGAGTGTCCATATCCCGATACTCCTTATGAAGACTGTAATTATGAAAGAGTAGTACAGGCAAAGAAGGATAATGCAGACCTTTATGTAAGTATACATGTAAATGCAGAGAGTACTGGCACAAGCAGCGGAGTACACTTTATATATCCACAGACTAACTGGATGGATAAATATAATGTATTAGGCTTACAGTTTTTAGACAGTCTTAAAAATAGCGGTATACAGGAGATTATGCCAATAACTAAGTATTATACAAGAGATAGTACAGATGATGAAGAAAACAGTACTAATTTTTATCCTGATGAGAGCAGAGCTGATTATTATGGAGTAATCCGATATAGTAAATATATGGGATTTTTAGGAGTAATTATTGAACATGGGTTCATTACAACTAAGGAAGATAATGATTATCTTACTAATGAAGACATTTTAAAGGCTTTAGGAGAAGCTGATGCTGTAAGTATAATTGATTATTTTAATAATCAGGGATTTAATACTGAAAAGGAAAAGCCTGTATCAGAAGCTTCTGCTTCTAATGATACCTCAATTAGGTCTTTAGACCATTTAAAGAAGATTATAATAAATCCTGTTATGGATAGATACAGCCTGTTATTAGTAAAGATAACTCCTGCAAAGGATAATACTTATTTTTCTATGAAGAATGCAGTTAAAGATAAAATAGTTCGTTGATTTTAAATAGTATAGATACACAACTTAAATGGATACTAAAACAAATATATAAAGCAACTATGGTTTTTTAATTATAGCTGCTTTTTTATTAGAAAAAAATTATAAATATTCTACATATTTCTCTGATTTTAGTTAGTGTTTATACACTATTTAAGTATAAGGTATCTGCATTATATTATAAAGTAATATAGTGCTTCATTAAAAAACGAAAGGAATTAGATTATGAGAAAGACAGATTATGTAGAAGCAGTAATGGATGAAGTAGAAGAGTTCCTAAGTATTAATGATATTTCAGATGATTATGAATTATCAGCAGCTAATGTAACAGGAACAGCACAGCCTGTATTAATTGTAGAATATCCGGACAATACATGCAGAGCTTATAACATTCCTTACAGAGAAGAGCTTGTTAATGCAGCTGAAGAGCTATCAGACCTTAATGTATCGACACTTATGAGCGATGTTAATGGTGACATCATGGCATATGAAGCCGACAGAGACAGAGATTCTGATTACGATGAAGACGAGGATTATGAGGATGAAGATGAGTATGAAGAGGATGATGATTACGGACTCTATCATAACAAGGATTACTACAAGGACTATGATACAGACTATTTAGATGAGTTTACAGAAACAGCAAAGGAATGGCTGCATGATTATAAGGTTAATAATCCAGATAAGGTCATTGATGAGTCAGCTATTGATTATGAGAAGTTAAATGACATCTATCAGAATAATGATGCATCCTTCCATAAGACAATGAAGACAGAGATTTCAAAGCTTACAAGGGATTATACAGAAGATTATTATGAAGACTACGATACTGACTATGCTGATGAATTTGAAAACATGGCAAGACAGTATATTAAGGATAACCGTAATAATCTTTCAACAGATTATGAAGAAGTTGCAGAGTGTGTTGATTACGAAGAGCTTAATGAAGAGTATCAGGAGAATGATTTATCATTCAGAGAGACAATGATTGAGTACTTATCAGAGCTTGGAGTATTAAATACAGCTGAAGAACATACAGCACAGACAGAGCATAATGAAGATGCAGGGTATGAACCACCTGTAGCTTTCGAGCTTAGGTCATATTCAGAATTAAATTCTTCTGAATATCGAAAATTTGATGAATTCCGTTTTTCAAATAGCCTTATAAATAATCTATACACTGTTTTACCAATTAGCCCTGTAGTATCTGGTAATTTTATGGATATGTCAAGAGAAGAAGTACGAAAGACAATTATGGAAGATACATCTATTAAGAAGAATGAGGATGGTATCTTTGAGATTACATCAAAGAGTGATAGTAATGTAACAGGTGTACTTCTTTTTATGGATGAAATCTTAGATAAGTTATCACAGGATAATACATATAGATTTTTCCGTATAGGAATTCCACATGAAGGAAAGATACTTGTAGAATATAATTTACCGATTGCTCTAGTTCCAGATTTCGCAGATAAATTATCTGAAGAGTATGAAGCAGCAAGAAATGAAGAATATGAAGATATAAAACCCATTACAGCAGATGTTTGCTGTGTGGATATAATTACTAATGAGGTACATATGGTTGAAAACTCAAGACATCAGGAATCTTCAAATGAAGAAGATGAAGAGCAGGGCTGGGATATTGAATTCTAGTTATGAGTTCGGAGTGTAGAGTGCAGAGTTAGAATTTTAGGATTTAATATTTGAAGCAAACATGAAAAAAGTTAAGGGCAGAAATTAAAAAAGCTGTCCTTAATTTTTTTGTCTGAAAAAATTTTTTTTATCCACTATTTACTTAAATGAGGAAACTCACATAAGGAGAAATAGGAAGATGACAGATAATTTCATAATTACAGGAAACCTTGAGAGTGAAAAGATTGAACAGTTGATTTCCAATATCAAAGAAGAGGGAAATTCATCAAATTTAATCATTACGGATGTTAATTCTACTATAAAGAAGGCAACAGAACAGGACTTTAAAAGAAAAGGCTATAATGTGCAGACAATAGATATAGCTGGTTTAAAAGCAGGAAATTATAATCCTTTTGAGTATTTAGATACTGATAGTGATATAGAGTTATTTGCTACTGATTTTATAGACAGCCAGATACAAGAGCATCAGGATTTATTCTGGGTAGTATCTGAAAAGGCAGTATTTGCAGGTATATTAATGTATATGGTAAGAACAAACAGACCTAAAACATTAACAGAAGTAGAAAATATAAATGGGGAGTTATATAAGGATATAAGGTATCTGGAAGAGATAATAAAGTATTCATCTAAAAGTGTTGCATCAACTCTTCAGACCATTAAGAGAGAAGATGTCTTGAAGTCTATATGCTTATCATTGAGAATGCATTTAAAAGCAGAAGGTGAATTTGGAGAGAGTAATTCATATAACCTTAGAGAGTTCAATAAGAAGAAAACAGTTTTATTTATAGAGTTTTCAGATGAAGAAGATACTTCTAACTGGATGGTAAAGTATATTATATCACAATTAGTAAGACTTCAGATAAAAGGTAAGGAAAATAATGAGCCTATAAAAAATGTACTTATTGTATTAAATGATGTTATGTTGAATGATTTTATTAAGTCAGGGGAGACTGTAAACTTAGCTGCTTATATGGCATCTGGCAGGAAATACAATATGGCTTTTTGCTTATATTTAAAGTCAGCAAACCAGTTGACAGATAGATATAAGGATACGGCATACATTTTGGAGAATATAGGGGCAATATATGAAGGAACTACTATGAAGAAAATCCGTTAATTCATCAGTAAATATAATTTTATAGAGCTTATAAAATTTTTTTAAAGAGGATTATTTATGTATTGGGAAGAAGTAAATAGAACAATATGGGAAAGCGGGAGAGTATATACATTTTTAAAACCGGAAGAACCGGTAATGAAACCTGTTATATATTTTGATATGGATGGAGTATTAGCCGAATGGAACTGGGCTAAATCAGACGAACATCCGGATGGAGTAACAATGGAAGAGGTATTCAGTCCGGGATATTTCAGAGGTTTAAAGCCCATAGATGAATATATAGAATTAGCAAATACCTTACATAGTAAAGGAGCAGATGTAAGGATTCTTAGTAAATCATGTTTTATGGCCATAAAGGAAAAGTGGGAGTGGTTACAGGAGAATCTTCCATTTATAAAGAAAGAACATGTATATTTTGTGCCTTTAGATGAAGAAAAGACCGGTTTTGTACCTGAGATATCTGATTATGATGTATTAATAGATGATTATAACCCTAATCTGGAAAATTGGACAGGTATACCTATAAAAGCCATTACGGATAAGAATACAATTAATCCAAGGTTTAAATGGATAGAGCAGGACAGTCCTGTATTTAAAAAGACAGATGTTATTGCGTATGAAATGCTTAATGTATTAAAGCAGGAGCTAAAGGTTACAGTAGATGCGTCAGTAAAAGAAGTAAGAACAGACAGGCTTTTTGACATCTATAATATGAACCTTGTAGGGGCTGATGAATTTATAAGTTTATGTGATGCTATAGGGCTTTGTAGTAAAGGTATTAATATAGATAATATAAACTGGGATAGCCTTATAAATACAGAAGATGAAATAACAGATAAAGACTTAGATACAGAGAGGTAGATAGTATGGATAAAGACGGAATCCTTGTGGATAGAAGAGCATCATTAAGGTATATATGGATTTTTGTAGCATTATTTTCAGTAGTATCAACGGTTGGTATTCTTACAGGGATTGCTTCAAAGCCTGAAGATATTTTTCTATTAATCCCGATATCAGTTATTCTTGCTGTTATTTCTATGATAATAGCAGGCATTTGGACTAAAATAGAAGACCGCTTAAACCTTAAAAAGAAGCTTAAGAAAGACAATCAAATAAAATAGGGAATCATAATAATAGCTGTCTGAAAAAGGACAGCTATTTTTTATGCATAAATATAGATATTTAGCGGTTTGTAAAGATTATTCCCCCCACTACTTAATATGAAAATAGCCAAGATAGTAACAAATTAATGAAAGGAATGAATGATTATGGTTAAAGACAGGGCAATAAGAATGAGTAAGGATATCTTATCAGACTTAAATATAGAAGCAACAAAAGAGAATACAGAGAAGATTCTTAGCGTATTAAAGAATTATTCAGTATTAAAGACAGATAAGATGGCTGATTATGAATGTGAAGGACAGATAGAGCTTGAAGATTATCTTGAGAGTTTGGAAGAGAATGAACTGGAAATGTAACAAGAAGGAAAAGGAGCAAAAAGATTATGGCAGGATTATTTATTACAGGAAATAAAGAACATAAGAACATAACAGGAAATATTATAAATACAGAGGATTATCTGTCACGAGGATTTAATATAATTGTAATGGCTATGGCTAAAAATGAAGAGTTTGTAGCTAATAGCTGGAAGAGTGATTTGAATAGGATAAATGATAAATTTGATGACTTTTATAATAAGATATTTAAGGATGGGGGGATTCCTGTTTATAATAACAGGGGAGAATTTGAAGGCATAGCTTATAAGGGTGCATATTATATTAATCTCAATAATAAGGAAGTATTAGAAGCTGTATTGAAAGAAAATAATATTACAACAACAGAAAAGCTGGAATTAAACCCTATAAAATGGCAGGATTTATCTATTGCAATTAATATATTTGATGATTATTTAAAGTATGGATATGATAATAAACTACAGGCTTTACAAAAGAACTATCCAAAGTATGTATTTAATAACCTTATGTATTTAAGAACGGCTGATTTTAAAAGGAATAGAGATAAGGATACTTTAAAAGGGTTTATTAAGAGTTGTAATGATTTAGGTTTATCAGATAAGATATATGAAAGACTTACTGTAAATGAAGCCTTGCTTAAAAGTCTTAATTATGATTATCATTATGAACTGATAGATGAATATGATATCTATGCATTAATTAAAGAAAGAGATGTAGATGTATCCTTTATTAATGCTAATTATAAGGATAAAGCAAAGGATACCATAAGACAGATAAAGGATGCAGGACAAGCTTATATCAATACAGATAAAGGCAGATTTTATCTTCCTATTATAAAGACAAATGAACCTGATGGGAAATATATGTCCTTTTCTGAAAGTGAGGGAGTAATAAATAAGCTGCCTATAGTTGTTGAGTATGAATCAAATGGTATCAGCTATGCGGATATTTTCCAGACAGAAGAAGTCATTGGAAAGAAAATAGATTTTAATATGCTGTGTTCAAGAACAGGATATAATATCCCATATGAATTTACAGACCCAAAAACCGAGAATAAGCAGTACGAAAATGAATATGAAATGTAATGATAATAACAGATGCGGTTATGTATTAATTATGATACAATAATTGTATCTGCTTATTATTATTTAAAAAGAGAGGTAACAAAGATATATGGGATTATTATTTGGAAAGAAGAAACCTAAACCAGAGTCTAAATATGACGGTAATGCAAGGCGTTATGATAAGGAATTTAAGGTGTATGAAAGAATTGTGCATGATGACCTTCGCTTTGATAAAAATGATACAGAAAGAGAAATACAGAAGAGGTGGATAGAATATGAAACACGCCCTAATCAGTTCAAATGGGATTATGAACGAGTAGTAGAGGCAGAACGATGGTTAAAGGTAGATGAAGAGGGTATATCAACGCATCCGGACAGATTCACTGAAGGATATATGGCAGAGACACCTGAAGCATATCAGAAGCGTATGGAATATACGGAGAAAATAAGGGAGCATATAAAGAGTGTACTTAATAAAGAAGGAGATGACCCTAGTTTAACTCCATATGAAAGAATGTTCCACAGACAATACTATGCAAAAGCCAGAAGAGCCAAGAAGATAGCTGATTTTACTAATCAGGATTATGCAATAATAAGAGAGAGTATAAGAGACTTCTATGATTATTATAAAGGAGAGAACCACTGTATAATTACTCCTAATTATGTAATAGAAGCATGGTTATTGATAGCACAGCATGTATTTTATGATAATGAAGGAGTATCAGATGATATAAAATTCCTTAGTGGAAATATAGGCAGTTTAGATATGGCATGTCGTATAGCTTCAGTCTGGGATGATTCAAAAGATAATTTATCTACTATGAATGAAACAGTCCATGATGAAAATGATAACAGTTTTTGTCCGGGATTTGAATTTAAAATATTAGACCCTACGGATGAAGAGTATAAAAAGCAGCTTGAAGACTATGTACAGAATACATATGGGTATGATTTTAGAAAGTTTGATACAACCTTCAGCTTAGGTACAGCTAAGATGATTGTGAATGATGCTATAAATAATGGTATTGACCGTGGATTTATTACATATGATATACAGGAAAAGGAGCTTATGAAAATCCTTAAAATAAGATATGACAGAAAGCTTACTAAGGAAGAATTTCTGGAATTATCGGATTATGGCAAGGATTTAGTTGTTAAGGAAGCTATAAGAAATAATATCGGAATTATGATGTATCCTGAACCTGTTAAATTTGACTTGAATAAATTAAGAGATGATATTGAGTTATTTGCCAGACTTGATATACAGCAGAAATTACACCTTACTCATACAGAGATGATGAAAAACATCAAGACAAAGGATGGAATTGATGTTATGAAGTGTGATGACGGCACATCAATGGGAGTTAGCCCTTTTCATTGGGCTTTCGGGCTTAATTACAGTGGATATCGTAATGAGGATAAACATTTATTTGAGGATAGACACTTCTTATATTACTATGATAAGAATAATAAAGCTCATAAGATGAATATGTTTTATAAGTGTGAGGGAAATTCTAAAGTCATAGATGATAAAAGCTGTGATATCATCTCTTTAAAGGAAATAGAATATCGCTTCTTATTAAGACGGATGACTGTAGGATTACCTTATTTAACTAAAGAAGATTATAAGAATTATGAAGAATTTGGAGCAGGAAACTTCTATAAAGCTAATCCGGAAACAGGTAATGTTGTAACAAATATTAAATATGCGTCTTATAAGAGTACTAAGGAAAAATATAAATACTTGCAGACGGTAGATAAAGATATAAGATGGTTAAGGGAGACTGAACTAGGTGTAGATTATAGAGAAGGTGGATTAGGCGGTTTATATAGTGATGAAGCTGATAAATACGGTTACTGGGGAAAAGATGCTGTATGCTTCTCTGAAACTGTCCGTTCATGTATAAAAGACCTTGGTGTTTCATTCAGCATAAGCGATTATATTGATGATACAGATAATTATGACCGTCTTATTAGTTTTCGTAAGACAACTGAGAGAGATTTTACCAATAATGAATTGAGTATAGTTTCTGAAGATGAAGAGCATACACTTTAATTTCAAAGAGAGTTAAGGGAATTTTCCTTTAGCTCTTTTTTTATGGTTTTTTGATAATTTTTTACTATATATTGTTGTTTTTTATAATTTTGCCCCTAAATATGGTAGTAATTACACACTATTTAAGTAGATAGAGATTTAGACTTAAATAAGCAGGTGATTATTATGTTAGGTAAACAGCATTTATTATTTGGAACAGTAACAGGAATAGCGACAGTGATTACTCTTAATCAGTTAGGAGTTATAGATGAAACAGGGATGTATGAATTTACAGGCATGGCTATGTTAGGCAGTTTACTACCGGATATAGATATGACAACCTCTACTATAGGCAGAATCCTTAAGCCTGTAAGTTTCATTTTATCAAAGGCTATAGGACATAGAACCTATACACATGATGTATTCTTAAATATTATCTTATGTGTCATTTCAATGCTCTATATGAAGAATAACTATATGATGTATCTTCCATTAGCTACAGGCTTATGGTTTGGTATCTTTGGACACTTACTATTGGACAGCTTTACAGTTAATGGATTGCCTGTATTATATCTGTTTAATAAGAAGAATATACATATCTTACCATATAGGTTAAGAGTATATTCCAGTGAGGATAATGCTAAATATCTTACGGTTTTATTAATTGCCGTTGGTATTGGAATTAATCTTCTGGTACTAAAGAATACAGTAGGACTTACATTTTAATATATATATGTACAAGAAGACTATGGACTGAGTTTCATAGTCTTTTTTTTAAAAATATTTTTGATATTTTTTTTGAATTTTTCTTGTTTTTTTCTCTTAAAAAAATTTGTCTTCCACTATTAGAATATAAGCTGATTGAATTTTCCACCTTTATTTTTAATCAGTTTAATTTTAAACAGGAAAAGGAGAGAGAAAAGTTATGCATGACATAATTGAACATTACGGAAAGGTTATTATTGCGTTATTTGCAATTGTTGCTGCACTTGCTATTGCGGCTATTGTAGTTACACAGGTTACAACATCAACAAAGAAGGCTACTAATGACCTTGATACAAAGTATGAAGGACCAGCTAAATCAGCAGTAGATGAAGGAAAGACAGCATCAGCTACTCCATAAGACGGGTAAGGTTTTAGAAAAGTAGCTAATACTATTTATATTTAAGAGAGGGGATTAAGGAATAAGACCTATGAAAAGATTCCTTTTTCTTCTCTCTAATTTCTTTTAAAGATATGAGAATAGTAAGCAGAAAGGAAATTCAAAATGAGAAGACAGGGAAGATACCCTAAATATGATAAGAAAATTACTGATTCTGCGCTTAAGGAATATATAGAGAGTAACAAGACGATGAAAGAAGTTGCAGAAGAATACAGTATAACAGCAGGGATATTATCCTACCAGTATAAGAAGTGGAAGGAGATACAAAGTAATGGATAATAGGGTTGATAAAGAAAAAATGAGCTTTGATGAAATAATAGAAGCACAAAAGAAGGATTTATTTTCTGAAATAGAAGAATATTTATCGAATGATAAGATAACGGATATAGAGTGGGATGGCTGTAATTTATGGCTTACTGAATTAGGAAAGGGTTGTTATAAGGTGGATAAGAAGCTCACACCACAATTTATAGCTAATTTATCAATCAGGCTGTCCAATATAATGAAGGTTAATTTCAATACAGCAAATCCTGTAATGGAAGCACATACGGAAGATTTACGAATAAGTATCTTCCATGAGAGCAGAAGTGAATCTAAGTCACTTACCATAAGGAAGATACCTACTACATTAAGATATGACCATGAAACAATCATTAATTCCGGAATGATGCCGGAAGAGTTGCTTAATTTATTAGAGAATTGTGTAAAAGCCCACAGTAACATTGTTATAGGGGGAAGACCACATGCGGGAAAGACAGAGCTGCTTAAATATTTATCAGGATTTATTCCTGCAAATGAGAAGGTTATTACACTGGAAGATAATGCAGAAATACATTATAGACAGATACATCCGGGTAGAAAGTGTGTGCCATTTCTAGTAGATGAGAAATTTGATTATTCATCAGCGATTAAAGCATGTTTGAGACATAATGCAGACTGGTTATTATTGTCTGAAGCAAGAGGACCTGAAATTGTAGAGCTGCTTAATGCTCTTAGTACAGGAAGCTTTTGTATGACAACAGTACATGTAGATGGAGCAAAGGATATTCCTGACAGAATGTATAACATGCTTGGTGATTCAGGAGAGAGTCCAAGATTTATAAATAATATCTACCGTTATATGGATATAGGACTGGTTGTTAAGGCAGATAAACTGGAGCATAGAATTGTCAGTGAATTGGGATTTTTTGAAAGAATACCGGTAAAAAGAAAAGACAATTTAGGAATAGAGAGGACTGAAATAGAGAATGTATTTATCCCATTTTATAACACATATGAGGGTATAAAGGATAAAAACAATTTTCCAAAGAATTTAAAGAGACAGTTTGAAAGATTAGGAATAACAGACCCTTATAAGAGACCTGAAACTCCGACAGATATCATCTACGGAAAGGAGATAGAGAATGGATAAGACATTTAATAATATAAAGAACTATTTTTCCATAAAACAAATGAAAAAGGAAATATATGGGTATGGATATACATTATCAAAGATAAGATATATTCTGTTTGTTCTTATTGCTTTAATTTTTCCTGTAGGAATGGGCTTTTTATATCAGATGAAGCCGGGATTTATTATTATAGTAGGAGTGGTATCCGTAGTTGTTATTCCTTCCCTTATAAGAGCAAACTTTGTAAACTTGTATCAGAAACAAAGATTTAATGAAGTAGATATATATTTACATCAGATGGTATATTCCTTCCAGAAGTCGCCAAAGATTATAACGGCACTTGAAGATACAGAAAAAATTGCTACAGGTAAATTAAAAAAGACCATACAGAAGGCGTTGGATAATCTTAATACAAGTGTATCAGATGACATCTTAGTAGAAACATTAGCTATTATTGAGAAGGAATATAATAATACAAGAGTAAAAGCCCTTAATAAGTACATGATAAATATAGAGTTAAAGGGTGGAGATTATACATCTTCAATAAATATTATGCTTACTGATATAGATAATTGGATTACAAGAACATATGCAGAACAGAACGAAATAGGAAGAGTTAAAACTGCTAATATTATAGGACTTATATTAAGTCTTGGTATAGGTGCAGTAAGTTCAGCATTTTCATATGTTATGCAGAATAGTGAGTATCATTATGAAAAGAGCATTGGCGATAATATGATTTATCAGGTATGTTGTCTGATATTTCTTATAGTGTGTGTTTTATATTTTGTTTACACGCAGGTTTCATATAATCGTGACTGGGTATCAAAAGCAGTAAATGAAAAAATGATAATGAAAGACTATAAGAATGCTACAGAGTTTAATCCGAATAAATTCAGGATTATAAGTATTCCAGTTTATGCAATTATTGGTATCATTGCAGTTGCTTTATATTTTATGAAGTTTATACCATATAACGCTTATGTAGCTGCATTATTCGGCATCTTTGATATATTTATGGTCATACAGCCAACTCTTACAAAGAAGACAGCAGTAGCGAATACAAAAAGAAACATACAGGACAGCTTTTCCGAGTGGTTAAGAGATGTATCATTGAATTTACAGGAAGAACCATTACTTTCAGCAATACAGGATACCTATGAGACATGCCCTATAGTTATGAAACCGGAGCTTGAAATCTTCCTTAGTCGTATAGAGGAAGACCCTACAGCAGTTGAACCTTATTATGAATTCTTGGCAAGATTTAAGCTGCTTGATATATCCGCTGCCATAAGGAATCTTTATTCATTATCAGATGTAGACCGTGCAGATATGGATGAACAGTTATCATTACTGGTAGAACGAAATTATGAGATTATAAATAAGAACGAGCAGGCATCTTTAATAGACAGAAATTCAGTCCTTCACTTTTCAGAGTACATACCTGTAACATTTGCATCAGTTAAATTAGGATTGGACATGATTTGTCTTGTTAATCTCATGCTTTAAGGAGAAGAATTATGGAAGAGATTGTTGAAGTATTAGGAGATAGCTTAGTAGCATTATTTATAAATATAGGTATTTTAGTAACTTTCTTTATGATTTTGCTTAATATCTAATAAGAAAAGGAGTTATATTATGGGTGAAATGATAGATATATATAGCGAAACATTACTTATGATGTTTGTTATAACAGCTGCAACTCTTATTATGGGAATCATGTATAGCCAGTATTCAGGATTAATAAATACAATTTTAAACAGTATATTTGTCTCATAGGAAAGGAAAACAAATAAATGAAGAGTGTATTAGAGACATCGCTTTATCTTATTATAATGTCATGGATGTGTATAATATCCGTACAGTTTATCGTTATGAATAGTAAGATAACAAAGGTTAATGAAATATCAACATATATTGAGAACTTTGTAGAAGCAAAAGGAGAGGGTGATTCAAACAATGACTCATATCCGACTTATACATATAAGAATGTTGTAAAAGTGAAGCTCACAAGCTATAAGAAGAATGATGAAGATTTAATAGCATATACCTTTAGGGATGAAGAGACTAAGAAACAGTTTTATTATGATGATAATAATAAGGATGCAGTTGTTTTTAAAGTCGCTGATATCGGGAGTGACGATAAAGCAGGAGCTTATACAGACTGTAATATAAATGACCCTAATTATAAATATATTTTGGATTATAAGGATTATTCCAAGTATGAGACATGGTATTCAGCTACAGAAAACAATGCTCCATATGTATGTGTCTTTAAAAAGGACAGTAATGGAAATTCAAGAAAGGAAGAAACTCCTATAAATATAACAGCTGATGATTTCTATGGTAATAAGCAGGCTGTGAATGATTTTGATTATACAAGAATATTCATTCATTATACTGATAACTTTAAAAGCCAGCTTGACCAGCTTATAAGTGACTATAAGAAGCAGGGATATGATGTAGCATTCAGTTATTATGATACAACAAATAATTATGGTTATATCAGTTATAGTATCAATTATCAGCTTACACATAGTTTCTTTAAGTTTTCGACAGACCATAAGTTTAACGGAGTAGCAAGATTTCCTATAACGGGAGTAGTCGGTTCACATTAGAGAGGAGTAAACATGAGAGCAATAATTACAACAGGAACATGGTTAGCTTCAATTACTCTTATTATTCTTATACACTGTACCATTATAGGAAATAATGCAAGGGAGAGAGAAATAAGCACTGGTCTTACTGAATCTATGGATTATGCCTATGATAAGATGATAGATAACTTTTATGACCCTGATTTTATAAATTATTATATAAATGATGATGGGTCATATAATGAAACAATAGTAAATGAGCTTATGAATAGGTTCTGTGTTAATTTACAGGCTGGGCTTACCAGTGACGGAACATTAAAGGTACAGCTTCTAAATGTTAATATGGAAGAGGGTATTTTACAGTTAAGAGTAACAGAGAGCTTCAGATATCCTTATATGGGAAAGACAGGAGCATTTACCTTTGAAAAGACTTATGTGTTAAAACAGCTATAATAAGTATAATAATTGCAGTAAAAAAGAGAGTCTGATTAAAATTATCAAACTCTCTTTCTTATTATAGTTATAGTAATCTGTTTATTACATTATCTGATTTGAACCTACAATAATTTTTCATGCGTTTCTCTTTAGTATCCCCAAAGTATACAAGATAATCACATAACCCTTTAAAAGCCTCATACATTTTATCTATATCATTATTAAACAATGTTAATACTTTCTCATAAATCTCCTCATAATGTTCATTCCCTATATATTCAGTATTCTTCTGATTCATAATCAGCACCTTCCCTTACAAAATAACTTTCTCCTATACATATAGCATCTGCTTCATCATCACTTACATCAATTCCATACTTATCCTTAATGTGATTAATTGACATGCTCTTATATTCTTCTCTGGTATTTTGTTGACCGTTCTTAATGATTTCAAAGCCTAAATCCTTACGCCAGCTTTGAGGCATCTTTAGTATAAAAGTTATATTATTTATCAGGCAGTAACTAAGCACTAATCCCTGTAACTGACAGAGCTTTTTATAAGCATACATATCTTTACTTCCATATGTATCTTCCATGATAATTACTTCCGGCTTATTTTTATCGAATATTTTATTAAGCTGTTTAATCATTTCAGATATACGATAATCAGTATTCTTTCTATGGATTTCTTTTTGTTTGTCAGTTATCTGTTTCTTTGTAAGACTATCCTTTGCTTTCTTTGTAAGTGGCTTTTCAATATTATCAGGACATAATACCTTTAAAGTTTGTAATTTATGCTTATCTATATTAAAAATAGCTACTCCTGTCTTTGTTGTGCTTCCGTCAATTGCTATTAGTCTCTTCATATGATTTTTTTATTGTTCCCTTTCATATAAACTTCCATATTTCCGAACCGGCATCCGGCATTTAAGGATATAATTTCTGTATTATTAAGTCTGTCTATGTCGGTATCCTTTAATTTATCGCCATATACCTTACCTTCTCTATACTGGATTTCTTTTATGAAAGTATCAATCTCAATGGTAGCAAGGTGTTTTCCATTTAATTCATAGACCTGTAAGACAGTAGGAGCAATCCGGCTGTATGTATCCGGATTTTTCTTTAGAAGTGTATCTAAATGCTTTATATATTCGTTTAAAATCATTATTTTTCTCCTTATTTTTTGATATATACATAAATAGTGTAAAAAAACTTTCATTTATTGATATAAATTGCACACTATTTATATAGAAAAGATTAATTAATTCTAATTAGTTTTATAAAGAAAGGATTATAAAGAAAATATGAGCAGACCATTTATGGAGATTTTAAAGCTGATAGAAGCTCATTTTATTAACGATGATGAAGCTTTTAATAATTATGCAAGGGCTATTGTCGAGTATTATAAGAAGGACGGTAATTTAGAAGGTGCAGATGAAATCTTAGAGCTTATTAAGACTGGACATATACCTATAAGAACAAATACACCGCTTCTTTATAAAGAACCGGAACATACAAAGGCTGTATATAGCTCTAAATCACAGGATACTGCAACTTCTATACAGGAAACAGATGATATTAAAGATGATACTAATGAACCGGATGTTGTCAATGAACAACCAAAGAAGAGACACAGACGCACAAAGGCAGAGATAGAAGCAGATAATAAAGCTAAAGAGAATTCAAATCAGGAAACAGACACTAAGCCTAAAAGACATAGGAGGACTAAGGAAGAGCTTATAAATGCAGGCTATTATGATAAAAAAGAAGATGAGGATACTTCTACAAAAAAGCGTCGTAGAAGAACTAAAAGCTAATTCTGAATGCGGGATGGGAGATTTTAGTTTATCGAGTTAGAGAGGCGTAAAGCCTAAAATAGATATTTTAATAAGGAGAAGGAATTATGTTAAATAAGAAGGAATTTTTAGCAGAAGCAACAAAGATTATTAAGGAAGAAATCAGAGGTAATTTGTTTTTAAGGTATAAGGTAGAGATACCGGGAAAGATGTTTAATAATAGTTGTTTTACCATTAAAGCACCTGATGGATTATTAAAGGAGTATGATATATCCAGCATATATGCAAGATACAGACTTACTGATACATCCGTTAATAATTCAATCGGGGAATTAAAGGAAACTGTACTGTATGATTTGAAGATGTTAGAAGAGTACAAAGAGTTTATGAATGAAAAGGATAATAAAGCTGATAAGTATGATAAAGCAGATTTAGCTGATTTAGCTGATAAAGCTGATTATATTACGGATATGGCAAATGAAAAGGATAATGATGATGTACTGGAGATGGATTAAGCATGAGTAAGAAAACAGATAATAATAAGGGGAATAGTAAGGATATCTTTGTAATAGTATTTGTTGGGATTATAGCAGTTATTATAAGTTTATTAATCTTTGGGTTCATTATTATGAGTAAAAGCTATACATCATGTAAGACCGGCTTAAGAGATGATTTAGCAGGATATAAGGATAAGAATTATATCTTCATGCTAAATGGTAAGGAATATACAGATATCCCTGATGAAGTATATGATAACCCGGATGATTATACATATATGATTGTACAGAATACAGTATCTATTATTAAGAAGAAATAGCTTGACTTAGGACTTGACTAGAATAATTTTTAGTCTAAGTCAAGGTTAGTCCAAGGATGAAAGAAATTATTAAATATAGTTTTATTTTAAAAAATAGAGGGAAGTATATGGTAAGAAGCATAGCTAAAAAGATAAAAAACATTATATGGTATTCATCTTATTATGATTTTGACAATAACTGCATAGTAAGAAATAAAAGAATTGATTTAATTGATTGGGATAGCATAAAAGAAACACTAAAAAACATCTTATTTTTTATAGCTTGCATTATAATGGCAGTATTTTTCCCATACATAATGTTTTTTTAATATTAGTAATAATTCGTCATTAAAACAGAAAGAAAAATTAAGATACCTGTTGTGCTGACAATGAATATATTTATGTTAAAATGAAAGATATTTTAATAGTGTGTGTTAGTTTTTAGAAAGATGATATTTGTATTTTTTTCTGAACTGATATACACTATTTTTATATAGGGAGATGATACAGATGTATATATTTTTAGATATAGATGGAGTTTTGAATTGTAAAGCTGACTGGAATAAGCCATATACCATTAATAATAAGTGTTTGGATAACTTCATAAGACTATGTAAGGATTTAAGTAAGAAATATGGAGTCGTAAAGATAGTCCTTACATCAAGCTGGAAAGAAGGCTTTGATATAAAGGGGAATAATAGTCCACAGATAACCGGGCTTTTACATAAGTTAAATATATATGGATTGGTTATATCAGATAAAACAATGAGTGTCAGTGGTAAGTCAAGACAGGATGAGATTGAATATTATATCAGAAGAAACGGTATCAATGATTATATTATACTGGATGATGATAAGTCCTTATATACGGATATATCTAAGGTAAATATTTATATAACAGACTATCTTACAGGACTGACTGATAAAGATACCAAGAAGGTCTTAAAACAGGTAAAAAGGAGATAACATATGAAAGATAGACTGATATTGCAGAAACAAATGGATACAGACCTGTTTAAATCTGAAATGTGCCATACTCTTAAACGGTTGGGTGATTATGAGTTCATAAAGGAAGTCATTAACGATAACTGGGTTGGGTATTTTTGGGATAAGGAATGGTATTTTGAGAGTTTATATACCCTTGCCATGATTGATTATCTGACATATATATATCATGCTCCGGTATATGAGCCACTTGATAAATATAGGCAATATAAATTAAGTGAACCGGTATTTCCGTTTAGTATGCTTCTTATTGATAGTATAAAACGAAATGATGAACAGAAGCAGCAGGCTTTAAAAGAATGCAGTGAAGATGAATGTGGAAGGTTCTTCTTAAAATATAATATAGTAGAGAAAGATATTAGGGATGTAGTTTAAAAGGAAAGGGAGTAATGTGTATGTCATTTGAATTTACTAGAAATAATATAGACCATTATTTATATGAAGTTGCAAAAATATATAAAAAAGCAAACAGGGCATTTCCGGATGCTGAAATTATTCTTATAGGTGGAGCTTCTGTTTTGCTTAATTATAATTTCAGAGATATGACAACTGATTTAGATGCAATACTAAGGGCTTCTTCATCAATGAAAGATGCTATTAAAATGGTAGCTGATAATAATGGCTTAGAAAGCGACTGGATTAATGAAGATTTTAAGCATACTAAATCATATAGTCCTAAAATAGTACAATATAGTAAATTTTATAAGAAATTCTGTGGATGTCTGACTGTAAGAACAATTACAGATGAATATTTATTGGCAATGAAATTATGTTCAGCTAGAAATTATAAAAAGGATTTATCTGATATTATAGGGATACTAAAAGAGAATGAAGAGAGAAATACTCCTATAGATTTCACAAAAATAAATAAGGCTGTTATTAATTTATATGGAAGTTGGGATGTAATTGATAGCAAAATTAAAGATATGCTTATTGAGATATTAGATGAAGATAATTTAGAGGATAGATATTACTCAACGCTTAGAGAAGAAAAGATTAATAAACAGGCATTATTATTGGCACAGGAAAAATATCCTGAACAGATAAATGATAAGAATGCAGCTTTATTTACGGAACATTTTAAAAGCTTTGTAGAAGCAAAAGAAGATAATTATAATCAAGATGATATAGAGCTGTAATAAAAATAAGGGATGTATAAGGTAAGATAACCTTATATGTCTCTTTTTTTGATTTAAGAGGGGAGGAGATAGAGAAAGTATGATTGTAATTAAAATATATTACACCGTTTTATATTTATATATTTAATGCTTTCCTTATATCCTATATATTATGTTTCATATATTATCACATCAGTTATGATTAAATATTCTAATATATAATACATATTCAATAAATTTCTTATAAAATTCCTATTTTTAATGTCTTATAAAAAAATATCATGCACTATTTATAAGTAAGAAGAATATTTATATCTGTTAATGATAAACAGGACTATATAGATTGTTTTAAGATAAAGACAGGAACAGATAATGATAGGAAAATAAAAAATATGACTGTTAAAGATGCAATATATAATAGGTAAAGATGGAAATATACAAAGGTGTAATATATTTAATTAAATTAAACCTTTCGTTTTCCTTATCCTTACATCCTTAAATTATTTTCCCAGACAAATATATCTTCTTTCGTACAATAAGAAAGGAGCTGGCAACATATAAAAGGCATGACTGAAAAAGATACTGTCAACATAAAACAGGAATTAAAGAAGGCATTACCCTTTATTACAATAATAATACTGGTTTGTCTTGTAAATAAATTTCTTATCTTCAACACGACAATTCCTACATCATCAATGATATCAACCCTTAATATAGGTGACTGTTTATTTGGAAACAGACTGGCATATATATTCAGTAATCCCAAAAGAGGAGATATAATTACCTTCAAAGCGCCTGATGATAAAGATACCATATATGTAAAGCGTATAATAGGGATAGAAGGAGATACCATTAAAATCAATAATGGATATGTATGGCGAAATAATGAATTGTTAAATGAAGAATATATCCATGAGCCTATGAACCATGATGGGTTTTCGGAAGTCTTTGAAGTACCAAAGGGATGTGTATTTGTTATGGGAGATAACAGAAATAATTCATTTGATGCAAGATACTGGAATAACCATTATGTAAGCAAGGATAAGATAATATCCAAGCTGGGAATGAAATATTATGATGGGGAAAAGAAGCAATTCTGTATTAAATGGGTCAGATAATAAAAATAAGGAGAAATAAAAATGACGTATATAGTATCAATAATAATTATTTTAGCATTTATAGTATTTGAATTACGGTTATTCAATTTAAAAAGGAACAGACAGCTATATAAGGAATGTTTTCCATTAACACAGAGCAAGTATTGTAATTTAACTGAAGAAGAAAACAGATATCTGTATTCCCTATTAAGGTCAAGATATCTTGATACAGCAAAAAGCGGGATATTGATATGTGTTAATAAGAATCAGCCATATATTGACAGCAGGGATTATTTTGGACTGGATAAGGATAATGATTACAGATGCAGCTTAAATGATGAAGATATAATGAATAATATCTATCATATAAATAAGTTATCAAAGGGGATTGTTCTTAAACTTACAGGCTGGAGATGTTCAGTTGTATTGAAACTGATAACAGCGATACTGATATTATGCGTTATTAATCTGATTTCTATAAATATTTTTTAAATTGTACTTAAATAAATACAATTTTTATTCAATAAATGAAAGTAATCATACACTATTATAATATAAGATAAAGGTTATCTGACAGGCGTAAGTTTTATTTTATAAAAATTTGAAAGAGTTTGTTAAGTATTGATGTTTTTCATAGTAGGTATTTATTCATATAGCCTGTCACCCGTCTGTATAGTCAAAAGATTAAGACATAAGGGTTTCATCCTTAGAGTGTAGGTTCGAGTCCTACTACAGACATTTGGAATAATAAAATAGAGCATATTCTTTTCTTCCTCTGCTATGGCTGACGGTCATTTAAGAATTCGCAACTTTTATTATTCCTTCTTTTGAAAATTTATTGTTGTAAGAATAAAACTCTTAACCTGTTTTCTGCTTATGTAGTCTGAGTAAAGAAAACGAAAAACGACAGATGAAGAGTACTTCTATATTCATTCATCAGGGAATGGATATGTGACTACAGGGAGTTTGTTAGTCTGCCTGATAGGTGTATAGGTTTAGCCGAATTTAAAAATATTAATCGGATTGATAATCAAATCTAAGATTACTTTGTCGTTGGGATTTGTCGCTCAATGAGGGTTTGTTAATCAAAATATGATTATGATGCTAACGACAGTAAGGTTCTTTAGCTCAGTTGGGAGAGCATCCGGCTCATAACCGGGCGGTCTTAGGTTCGAGTCCTAAAAGAACCATTACAATCTATATGTGAGTTTTTTATATTCTTATTTTTTTGTACGACAAGGAAATAAGGGTAGTACATTTTTGTAGCATATAGAGACCATTGACATTTTTTTGTCATATTAAATAGACACACTTATTCCGGAAAATGTATTGTCTGTGTATGGTAGTAACCATTGGAATAAGCTTGTGGCATATATTTTCTTTTATATTTCATGGGTATATGCTAGGTACATGTACGGACATAAAGCTTTTTGTGGCGAAAGCTGACTATACAGTATGTGCCGAAAACCTCCTTTCTAAAGATACCGGGGAAGTCTTAATCAGCTTCTTCGGTATTTTTTATGCTTAAATTTAGGAGTATCTGCTTTGAATACATTGATTTTTCTTATAGATAGGTGTAATTGTTTAATAAGGAAGAGTTTCTTATTGCAGATGATTATGATAATATAAGATTATTCTAAACTTACAAGGAGACAGTTATTATGAAGTATCATACAGATTTAGATAATATAAAAGAGACTTCAAAACTGATATGTTTATCTGTACCAATTGAGCCATTATTAGGAGGAATAATAACTTCACATCCTTTCACTAACACTTGTAACTGGTATAATTCTGAAACCGGAGAATGGCATGATTTAACAAATAAAGATGGATTTAATAAATGGACGAAAGATTTGTTTGAGTATATAGATGAAGCTGAAAGTGTATGGGAGATTTATTTTATGGTCAATGCTCCATATAAGCTAACAATGATTAAATACTGGAAAGACGATTTATGTCTTGAAGATTTTACTAAACTCTTTAAAGATGCATGGATTCTAAGTGAGAACCCTAACGATGATATCAATGTACCTGTAGATATGCTTATACAATGGTTTAAGAAAACGGATAAGAGAATATTAATGAATAATGAGGAGTTAGAGGTATATAACAGTTTACCAGATGAATTTACTATTTATAGAGGAGTGGGAAGAAAGAGTAAAAGAAACGGAATATCATGGACTAGAAATAAAGAAATTGCAGAGTGGTTTATGAGTAGATGGGAAGATGAAGGTGGTTATATGCTTATGGCGACAGTTAAAAAAGAAAATTGTCTCGCATACATAAATGCCCGTAATGAAGAAGAAATAATTGTTGATACCAGATATATTAAAATAAAAGAGTAGTTTTTATAAAAAAGCCCTGAAAAATAATAGAAATTCTACACTATTTAGATATATTAATAAATAAGGTAGGTTTTTTATGGAATTTAAGAACACAGAAGTATTTAATTTTGAAGGCGCATTGCGGGGAATGAGAAATCCAATGAATTCTTGGTCTAAAAGCGATAGTTACTATGGCTGTAGCGAAGAATTTTTCTGTAATAGATGTACAGTAGATTCACGTTGCAGTGAGTATAAAAGAAGTGATGATTATATTATTGGTAAAAATGATATGAAACTTGCACAGACACTTATTAAAGCAGGAAATGAGCATAGAAAGTTTATGCGTCAGATTTTTGTATCAGTTGATATAACAGCTCCTATTTACTGGTGGAAGGAATTTGATACATATAAGGTTGGAACAGTTGCTAATTCAACAAGTACAATGCATAAGATTCACAGCAAGCCTTTTGAGATGTCTGATTTCAGTACAGACCATATGGCTGATGCAGCACTTGATATGATGCAGAAGAATATTGATTTTCTTGAAGGTTTAAGAAAAGATTATGTTATTACTAAAGATAAGTCATTATGGTACAGTATAATACAGCTTCTTCCTGAAAGTTATAATCAGACAAGGACGGTTACAATGACCTATGAAAATATCCATAATATGTATTTTCAGCGTAAGAACCATAAGCTTACAGAGTGGGCGGAAGCATTTATTAAATGGATAGAATCGCTTCCATATGCGAAAGAATTAATCTGCTTAGAGAGTATTTAGGATTTAGGAAAGAATAACCATGAAAGAAAATAAGCCGAATAAAGAAGATATTAAGTTGATTATACAACCCTTTAGATGTGAAGAGTGCGATTATGAATCATGTGAATACCTATTATGGTGTAAGGGAAAGAATATAGATAAAGAAACATAAACAGTATACATTAAGGGTATCATACAAAAATAGCTTAGTAATAATACAGATAATAGCAGTATGGCATGTACAGTCATATTGCTATTTTTTGTTTTATCTGAATTTTTTTATAAAAACTCTAAAAAATAGATAGTAATTTTACACTACTTAAGTATAAGAAAAAATAATGTTTTAAAGGGGATTAATTATGTCAATAGAATTATTTTTCGCAATAACAACTTTTATTATAACAATTCTTATGCTGGCTGTAATAGGTGTAGCTATCTGTTATAGAGTATTTGAATATAAGAGAAATTTCATAATAACAGAGGCTATATTAGGAGCGTTTATAATTATCTTCGGTGCAACATTTGGCAGTATTCATGTGAAGTTTTCACACCCAGAGCAGATAAATACTACCATTATAACAACGATGATAGTCCCAGACAGTGAAACCTATAAACCGGAAACACTTTTAAATAATGTTCATCTAACCTTTGTAACATCAGATAATCATAAGAATATAGAGCTGATACCGGATTATACAGATATAGAGATTATAGATGATAATCAGCGTGAGACTTATGAGAAAACAATACATACATATTTGTTCATTAAGAAGCAGACAGATAAGTTGTATATAACAAAAGATACATATAACAGACTGTTTAACTAAAAGGAGATTTTGATATGGAAAAATTAAATGTAAATGTAGGAGATAAGGAATGAACTATTTTATATCAGACCTGCATTTAGGTCATACAAATTGTTTAAGGTTTGATAACAGACCTTTTAAGACAGTAGAAGAACAGGACAGAAAGATTATAGATAACTGGAATAATACAGTTAAGAGTACTGATGATGTATATATCTTAGGCGATATTAGTTGGTATGATACAGATAAGACAATAGAAATATTTAAACAGCTTAATGGCAGATTACATCTTATTAAAGGTAATCATGATAAATTAAATAAAGCTTTAAAAGACCTTTTTTGTGAAGTTTGTGATTACAAGGAATTATTTATTGATAAGAAGACAAGCATTGTTTTGTCTCATTATCCGATACCATGTTTTAAAAATCATTACTGGGGCTGGTATCATTTATATGGTCATGTACATAATGGAATGGAATATCAGATTATGCAGTCTGTAGCAAAGGATATAAAGGCTCTTTTCCCAGATAAGGATTACCATTTTTATAATGTAGGTTGCATGTTACCTTATATGGATTATACTCCAAGGACATTAGAAAAAATAGTAAATTCATGTATGGAAAATAAGTAAATAAAAGGGAAAGTTTTAGGAGGAAAATAAAGAAGGTATGGAAATAGGATTATATATAATTATTGTAATTGCTGCTGCTGTAGCACTATTAGCCTTTATTCTTACATATTTTGAAATTGTAATATCAATAGTTCCTATTGGTATAATTGCATTAATATTAATTATCATTCCGGTAGAAGGGATGTCACATTCTGACCATATAAATTATAAGGAATATTGTTTTTCAGAAGATGATGTCATAAAAGATGGTAAATTTTATTATGTCTTTACAACTAAGGCTGATACAAATGAAATTAAAAAAATCCAAATTGATAATATTGAAAAGCTCTATTTAGATGAAAATAACATGAAAGTAGTAATTGAAGAGAAACAGTGGTCTGTATTTAAAGATATAACAAAGAAAGCATATGTTTCAAAGCAAGTCTATGTAAAAATTAGAGGATGAGATAAAAATTATGTTAAATAAAGAAGACTTGCTTATAAGTAGAGATGTATATGAAACTGATAGAGAGAATGAGGACTTTGAAAGATAATGGACGCATCAACAAAAGAAATGATGAATATGAGTACGATTATTCATCAATCTATGAAGATAATGATAAATCTCCAGTTGATAATGGAGAGGAAATGGTTTAATAAGAAAGGATAGTTTTAAATATGAATAATAAAGGTTTATACACAGAGTATTTTAAAGAAGCAAAAAAAGCTTCAGAGATAACTACAGCGTCTATGATAGTAATGGACTATCTTGATATAATTCCCGGTAATTATACAGCTAAGATGTCATTTTATTCACCGACAGATAATCTATGTTGTTATAATATAACAGACAATATAGATGGTAGTAATTTTAAATTATATATGAATAGTGGAAGCTACGGGGATAGCTTTATATTAACTGATAAAGATGGGAATGATTTGCTTGAGAATATGAAATCAGCTTATGATAATGATAAAGAAATCTTAAAAAGAATAGAAGCTTTTGAGAAGAAATGGGGCTTATATAAAGATATAGATACTCCTGATAAAGATGATATCATTGGGAAAAGTAAAGGAGAATATGAAGAGATTCAGGCAGATGATTGTGTTGAGAGGTAGCATATAGATGAAAAATAAGGAAATTATTACAGTTATTATGCTACTTATTATTATATCAGTAGTCGGATTAGGCGTTTGGTCTAGTAATGGATTAACAGCATATAAAGAAAATAAGATGAAGTATGAGGAAGAAAAGGATAACCCGGAATTTAATGGACTTAGTAAGGAAAACATTTCTATCTATAAATTTTCTAATTCAGAACCTTCTGAATATTTTATACAATTGCATAATATTTACGCTTCTAGTAGCTACTATCCAATAGGACCCAGTTTACCTGAAGATATTATTTTATCAAGGAATTTAAAAGATAATGCACAGTTAATGATTGCAAATGATAAAGTCTTTATTTTTGAAGATAAAGAAATAAAAGGTCATACAAGTGAAGGAGTTAATTGCCATTCTGTTATTTGGGAAGTGACCGAGATAACAGATGAAACAGATAAGAGTAATATTACCAATGACCTTTTAAGCAATGAGGATAATTATTACAGAATAAATACAGCTGATTTAATAGAAGAAGATACACTATTAAAATAAGCAAAAAAATAGATATATATTATAGGAGATAATTATGAGTACTAATAAAGAACAGGACCGTATTAATGAAACACAGGCTATGAATAACGGGCAAAAGGCTACTATTATAGCTTATAGAGGGTCTGCTGATATAGATGTCAGATTTGAAGATGGAACAATAGTCTCTAATAAAGCGTATAATTCGTTCAAAAACGGAAATATAAAGAATCCTAATAATCATATAGATGAGGTAAGACAGATGCATAATGGTATGAAGGCTACTATTATTGCTTATAGAAGTTCACCTGATATAGACATACAATTTGAAGACGGCACAATAGTCTATCATAAACAGTATGGCTCATTTTTAAATGGCTGCATAAAAAACCCTACTATCCGTTTAAATGAAGTAAGACAAATGAATAACGGGCAATCTGCGGTTATTAAGGAATATAGAAAAGCAACTGATATAGATGTTGAATTTGAAGACGGTACAATTGTTACACATAGAAGCTATAATACATTTTTAAACGGAAGTATAAGAAATCCTAATAAAATATCAGACCGGGAACTGAATAAAAAACACAATAAGCCATCTGTCATTCATAAAGGCGAAGAAAGAACAATGAATAACGGAGAAAAAGCAACTATTATGATTTATAGAGGTTTTAATGATATTGATATTCAATTCGAGGATGGTGCTGTTGCTTTACATAAAAATTATAGTAATTTTAAAAAGGGCAGTATAATGAAGCCTAAAAAGGATGAGATTAGAGTTATGAATAATGGTCAGAAAGCTAAAATAATCGAATACAGAAATTGCTTTAATATAGATATTCAGTTTGATGATGGTACTATTGTTGAGCATAAAACATATGATAATTATAAAAGAGGATTAATAAGAAACCCTAATTTTAAGCAGCAGGAAATACTTGATGAGAAAGATGAAGATTATTATTTAGACAGATAAGGACTGATATTATGGATAAGGAAATATGGAAAAATATAGAAGGCATTGGGAATTTATATATTGAAGAGGAGCTGATTGTTGGAACACAAACAGTTCTATTTACATGTGAAGATGATTTGTATAATAAATATTTGTTTATGACGGTAGATTATTATGAAGAGGAATATATCTTTGCTAAAATAAAGAAGCCTGTTCTTATTGATATGTTAGAGAAGAAAATTCCAATAACAACAGCATTATTAAGTTTCGGAATTATATATATGACATATGAAGATACTGATAGGTTAAAGGTACATGAATATAAGACTGAAGACTTTCCTTCAGATAAATTACCTAAAAATGATGTGTATTATACCTGTACAGCCGGGTATGTAAAAGAGTATATGGATAAAAAGGAGAATAGAAAACATGAGTTATTTAGAAGTAAAGGATAATAAAGATTTACAGGAAGTAGTAAGAAGCATTAAAGCAGAAAAGGACCTTGTAACATTAGTTTCAGCTTATGAGGATTTCTTAGGTAATTTTTCATGTAAGCCTGATAGGGATGAGTTTCCTTATCCAAAGATAGGAACGATTATAGATGAAGAGAAATCTGTAAAATGGAACAGAGAAGAAGTAGACAGACAGAGGACTGCATTTGAGACAAGAGTAGAAGACTTAAATAAGTATAAAAACCTTATTGATGTTAATTTTAAAGAGCAGTTAAATAGACTATTAGCAAAGGATAGTCATATCACTATTGCAGAGAGTAAGAAGCTGTTTGATTTTGTATATAAGACAGATTATACTAAGGGTATCAGAGTTGTTGTTGATACCTATAAAGACATGGCTGAAATGTATAAAAGAGATAACAATGTGAAGTTTCATAAAACGCATAAAGTAATCCAGCTAAATAAGGAAATAGAGATAGTAGAAGCAAGTAATAGTAATATAGATTGTGTTCGTGAGGAAGAAGAATATGACAGATGAAACAAAACAGATATTAAACATATCAGTATTGTGCGTAGCAGCAGAAACAGACATAATTGAATATTAAAATATAACAATTAAATAAAATATTTTTAGCACTTAGTATGGGAATTTCCCCGTATTAGGTGCTTATTTTTTGCTCGGAAATAATAAATCTTTCCACTATTTAAGTATCAGATATAGAAAGAGTTTAATTAACTTTTTCTTCTTACAGGAATAGTAGAAAGTGAATAAGAAACCAATAAGACTGATAGAACTGTTTGCAGGTATAGGAACGCAGTATCAGGCATTAAAAAGAATAGGAGCAGATGTAGAGAGTTATTTAATAAGTGATTGGAATATACCATCAAATATAGCTTACAGGGCAATGCTTAAGGCTGTAAATGATATACCAGAAGAAATAGATTACACAGCTGGATTAACCAGAGTAGAGGTTGAAGATAAATTAATAGCATTAGGATTATCATTAGATGGGAAAAACCCGTTACTTAAAAAGACCCTTAAACGGAAGAACGAAAAATGGCAGAGAGATATTTTAAATAGTTTTTATTATACACATAATCTTGGAAGTATAACTAATATCCATGCTGAAGACTTAAAGATTACCGAGAAAGATAAGTATGATTATTATATGACTTATAGCTTTCCTTGCCAAGACCTTTCATTAGCAGGTAAGCAGGCTGGTATGAAGAAGGGTAGTGGTACAAGGTCAGGGTTACTTTGGGAAGTAGAAAGATTATTACAAGAAAGTACAGATAAAGGGCTTGAGTTACCAGATGTGCTGCTTATGGAGAATGTACCACAGGTATGTTCTGGTAAGAATAAAGAGGACTTTGAAGATTGGAAGAATTTTTTATCATCTCTTGGATATAAAAATTTTGTGAAGATATTAGATGCTGCTGATTTTGAAGTACCGCAAAGCAGGAAGAGATGTTTTATGGTAAGCATTTTAAAAGATGTATCTTATGAATTTCCAGAAGCCATTCCTCTAACAAGATGTGTAGATGATATTTTAGAGACAGATGTAGATGAGAAATATTATATTAATACTCCAAAAGCTAAAGAGCTTATACAATCACTTATAGATAGGGGAGAATTGTCTGATAGAAATGTGTTTTGTGCTGATGGAGGTATTAATAATCCTAAAATAAAAAGTATTAGTAATTGTATTACAGCAAGACAGGATAGAGGAATATCTAATCGTGCATCAGAAGGAAATGTTATAGTTGAAAAAAAGCCTATTCAGTTAGGGAATATAATGGAAGAGAATGGCTTTAAAAATCCTCAGTGTGGCAGAGTATATGATAAAAATGCATGTAGCCCAACACTTAATACCTGTAATGGTGGAAATCACGAACCTAAGATTATTGTAGATGATATATATAATTCAAGAGAAGCAAGAATTTATAAAGAATATTCTCCGGCATTAAGAGCAAATAGGCAAGGATTTAAAACAATAGTAGCTATGAGAGGAAGACCTGTTTGTAATCCTAATTTGCAAATAGCGGGGCTTCCTACAAAGCAGAGACTAGAAATAAATAAAGAGGGTATTAGTAATACACTTACAACAGTACAGAAGGATAATTTAGTACTGGAAAATATAATTTATGATGATTATAATAATAACATACAGGATGAACAGAGTAGAATTGGAACAATAACTCCTACTTGTGGGAATAGTGCGTTGCGTAATGGAAAGAAAATAATAGAAAGAGTTGAACAAATAAGCAGTGATAATAGTCAATGTGGAACAGTAGTAAGTGATGAAGGCTTATTTCCAACATTATCAGCCGGATGCCACGGATATGCCAATCCTCACATATATACGCAATATCGTGTAAGAAAGCTAACTCCTAAAGAATGTGGCAGACTTATGGGAGTAGATGACGCTGTAATTGACAGTATGGGTAAGGTGCTTAGTAATAGTAAACTATATCAGTGTTTTGGTAATGCAATAGTGGTTGATGTATTATGTGCAATATTCAGCCAGCTAGAGATTATAAGAGAAAAGTGAAATTTTTAATAATAAAATCACACTACTAAAGTAAGATATAAAACTATGAATAAAAAGGAGAAAAATATGTTAGAACAGAAATTAAGAGAATTAATTAAAGAAGCGATGAAGAATCATAAAGAAGAGGCTAAACTTACCTATAAGAGTATTTTAGAAAACGCCCAGAAGCTTGCTAAGGAAAAGAAAGAGGAAGTAAATGATAGTTATATTATAGCTTCAGCTAAGAAAGAGATAAAGCAGCTTACTGACTTCTTAGAATATTGTGAACAGAATTCAGATAAATATGAGGAAGCCAATAGAAAGATTGATTTAGCGAAGGGTATTTTGCCTAAAATGGCTGAAGCTGATGAGATAAGAGATTATCTGGTTACTAATAATATTGATAAGAATATGGGAATATGTATGAAGACTCTTAAAGAACATTTTAAGGATAGCTTGGATGGTAAACAGGCTTCAAAGGTTGTAAAAGAGTATATAAATAATTAACCTTAAGAAAAGAGAGGCTTATATGGGCTTCTCTTTTTTTTACAATAAAATTATTGATATAATAAGTAAAGATAAAAACAGTGAATAGAGATATTTATGTGTAGTTAAAAAAAACGATATTTGAATTAATTTGTGAAAATACTAGATTTCCTATTACTTTTATTAAATCCTGATACCACTATTATTATTAAGAATACATAAGGAAAGGATATAGTATTATGAATGATTGGAAAACAGAAGTAAGTAAAGTAATATATGGATTGGAAGATGAGAAGAATAAAATAATAAAGCAGCAGGAGTTTCTAACATCAATAGATTTTGAAAAGTTTGCTCCTAATGAAAAACAATGGCATGAACTTATGGAAATAGATGAAATTAGATGCAATAAAATACTTTGTTCTTGTCTGATAAAAAATATATTCCCGGAAAGTACAGATATAAAGCTTTATTCAAATTCAATACATTTTAAGCTTAATAATATCGAATGTATGGTTTCTACATCAAGGCTTTTAGAAGTCGGAATAGTTGGAAAATATAAGAAGGAATACAATGAATTTAAAAGCCTGACAAAAGACCAGTGTTTAAATTTAATAGATACAGTATTTAATTTAAGAATGTTTTGCGGACATAGCATAGATTTTTATAATACTGAAAGAAGAAAAGATACTCCTAATATTATAAAGCAGAAAGATTATTTTGATAAGGTTGACGGACTTTTAAGACAGGTAGACAATGAATATGATATTATTTGTTCACGGATAGATGATATTTGTTCACAGATAGGGGAAAGTGCTGTATCCTCTAAAATAGATGAAGAAAAAGACAATGATAGATGGGAAGATGAAGAAAGAGATTAAGGTTTATATTTTTAATATTAAAATAAAAAGAAGAGGGTTTGTACTAATAATAAATTGGTGCTTATATCTCTTCTTTTTTTCTGTTTATTGGGGTGTTTCTTTTATTAAGAATGACTAGATTAATGCTGAAGCAATTCTTTATTATTCTGCTTTTGTTATTTCACTGTAATAGGATTATATAGCTAAAATTATATATGATTATAATTGTGATAAAGTAAGAAAATATTTAACTGTTTTTTATAAATTTCAAAAATAATATTAATATCATATGATTTTTGCCTGAAAAAAGTTAGTAATTCCACACTATATAAGTATACGAAAATATAATTATAGAAGAAAGGAAAAAATCGTATGGAAATTGGAATTATTATTGGAGTTATAGCAGTTGCATTAATTGCGTTATTATTTGCAAGTTATATTAAAGCTCCAACAGACAAGGCACTTATTGTATCAGGACTTAGAAAGAATCCTAAGTTTGTTATTGGTAAGTCATCACTTAAGATACCATTTTTACAGAGAGTTGATAAACTTGATTTAAAGATGATTTCTGTTGATGTCAAGACAAAGGAATCAGTACCAACAAATGAGTATATCAATGTTAATATTGATTCTGCTGTAAAGATTAAGATAGGTTCATCACCTGAAATGCTTGGAAAGGCTGCAAGTAATTTCCTAAATAAAAATTCAGATTATATCAGAGAATCAGTTGTAGATGTACTTGAAGGTAATGTCCGTGAAATTATAGGACAGATGAAGCTTGAGGATATTGTACAGGACAGAAAGTTATTTGCTGAAAAGGTACAGGAGAATGCTGCGCCTGATATGGAAAGAATGGGTCTTGAAATTGTAAGCTTTAATGTCCAGAATGTTACTGATGAAGGTAATGTTATTGAGAACCTTGGTATTGACAGGGTTGTAAGCATCAGTAAATCAGCACAGATATCAAGAGCAGAATCAGAAAGAGATATTGCAGTTGCAAAGGCTAATGCTGAAAAGCAGGCTAATGATGCAAGGATTGAAGCTGAGACAGCTATTGCAGAAAGAAATAATGAACTTGAGATTAAGAAGCAGGAATTAAAGAGAGCAGCAGATGTCAAGAAGGCTGAGGCTGATGCTGCATATGAAATCCAGCAGCAGGAACAGAGAAAGACAATTGAAATTACAACTGCCAATGCTAATATTGCAAAGCAGGAAAAGGAAATTGAGTTAAGAGAAAAGGAAATCACTGTTAAGGAAAAGACACTTGATGCTGATATCCGTAAGCAGGCTGAAGCTGAAAAGTATGCAGCACAGCAGAAGGCAGATGCAGAACTTTATCAGAGACAGAAGGAAGCAGAAGCAAAGCAGTTTGAAATTCAGAAGCAGGCTGAAGCTAAGAAATCACAGGCAGAAGCAGACAGATTTGCTAAGGAGCAGGAAGCTGAAGCAGTTAAGGCACAGGGATTTGCTGAAGCAGAGAGCATTAAGGCAAAAGGTGTTGCTGATGCTGAAAGTATTAAGGCAAAGGGATTAGCTGAGGCTGAAGCTATGGAGAAGAAAGCAGATGCAATGGCTAAGTATGGTAAGGCTGCCATGACTGAAATGATTATCAAGGTACTTCCTGAAATGGCAGGAGCTATTGCAAAGCCATTAGAAGCTATTGATAAGGTAACTATTATTGACAGTGGTAATGGAGAAACCGGAGTAGGTTCATTCAGTAGTAATGTACCGTCAGTTCTTGCTAAGACAATTGAATCCGTTAAGGAAACAACCGGTTTTGACCTTACAGAAGTAATGAAGGCTAATACATATGATGCAAAGACTACTAAGAATGTGAACTTAAGCGGTAACATAAATGAATCATCTGAAATGTTTAAAGATGCTTCAAATAAATTATCTGAAGCTGTAGATTCTGATAAGATTGATAATGCTTTTGGTAAGGCATTTTCAGATGCTTGTTCTGAAGAGTAAATATTTATAAAAAAAGATAAAAAACTTCCCTCTTTTGTAAAAAAAAGGGGGGATTTTTTTTAGTGTTTATACACTACTTATATGTAATAAGAATATTGTATTAAAAGGAGAATTTATACATGAAAAGATTTTATTCAGAAGATGATGAAATAATGCCAAGCTTTAGAGTAAGCGTTATCTGTCTATTAATAATGATGATAGCTATAGTTACCGGAATAATGAAAATTGATACATCAGCTACCAGTAATTTTAACAATAGTCATACATCTTATAATACTGAATATAACATAGGAACAGGCGGACACTTTTAGAAAGGATAAAATAGGCAGGTGGAGAGTATGAGAAAGATTATAGATATTTCATTATATGAAAATGGAAAAATAGAAATTGAAAATGTTAATGAAGATATGAATACTACAGTTATTTACCATGTTGTCTCTTCAAAATATGGTAAAGGAATGACAAAATACGCTTATGAAGATAAGAAGCAGGCAAGTATAAGGATACTAGCAAAGGAAATGATAAATGAAAAGGAAAGGGAAATTAAACAGCTTACAGAAGAGAAAAACAAGCTTCAGGTAAAGCTGGAAAAATATTTAAAATAAAGATAAAAAACTGATATTATTTATTAGTATTAAGTATAGGAGTAGACAAGTATATGTTACTCCCTTTTTTATTATTTATTTGATATAATTGATATATAATAGGTTTAAGATAGGTAATATAAGAAACCCTAATATGCAAAAGAAACATAGTAAAATAATTTCAGACTATCTGTTATAATATATACTGTAGATTGAATAAAAAAGTATGGTGTATATTGGGATAGAAAATGGGTATGTAAGGTTTTGGTATAGAGAAGTATAAGGGTAAGGTAAGAATAATAGGTAATTAGAATAATTATGATGTATAATATATAAATATATTACACTATTTTTTATTCAGACTGTCTTGAATGAATGGTAATAAATAAACTTGACGAACTTGATTTATTACAGTATGTTATATTATATGAAAATGGGATAAATATTTAAAAAAAATATTTCAAAATATCATAATTTAGTCCAAAAAAAAGTTAGTAATTATACACTATTTACATATAAGAAATAAATTGCCACTTTTTAATAGAAAGGAACATACAATATGAGAAAGAACATATTTAAAACAACAGTAATAGCAATGGCAGTACTTACAGCAGCTTTTGGCATGACAGCCTGTGGTAATAAAAAGACAGATAACACTGACGCTACACAGGTTAAGCAGGAACAGCCAAGTGTAGCTGATAATAATACAGCTAAGACAAAGACAGGCATTGTAACATTTACAGCAACAGATACAGACGGTAATACTGTAACACTTGAGGGTAAAGCAGTAGTACAGGCAGATGGAAATGCTGAAATAGAAGTTACTGACAATGCAGGTAATAAGGTGACATTCACAGGTAAGGGGAATGTTAAAGATGATAAGATTACTGTAACAGATGTTAAAGCTAAGGATGCAGGAACACTTGTAAAGGCAGATGGTACTGAAATCAAGATTACAACAGATACTAAGACTGAGAAAGCAGAAGAAAACACTGGTAGTTCAGAAACTTCAGATGTAAAGGTATCAGAAGATGTAATTAAAGAAGTAGAAACAGCTAAGAAAGAAGAAAGCAAGGCTGATAACAGTGTAATTGTAGGAGATAATACTTCAGACAATAAGACTGATGTACCTGAACAGTCTGATAATGGTAGTTCAGATAATGGTACAGTAGAACCTACACCTGAACCCACTCCAGAGCCACAGCCTACTCCTGAACCAACACCTACACCAGTTGAACCTGAACCACAGCCAGAACCTACACCTGAGCCAACACCTGAGCCAGAAGAACCTGATGTGCAGACTAAAACACCAGTATATTGTATGATGAATTTCAGAACAAGTGACGGATATGAAGATACTGAGGGTGGAGTTGGTGAATATATTTTTAAGAAATATATTAACGGTGAAATCACTGAATCAGAAGCAGAAAGTCTTATGCTTAACGGAGCATTAATTAATGTTAAGGTAAGATATGATGACGGTTCAGAAGAAATAATTGATGAAATTAAACCTAAGTCAGTAAAAATGAGTATCGCACATACAGGAGAAGAGTATAGTATGATAGAACATAATTGGCATATACCCGGATATACATATGTTAGTATGTCAGATTGGAGAGGGGCTACACATGCAGTTTATTATATCATTATTTATTATGATATCTGATGAATAAATAGAATAATAATAAAACAATGAGACTGTCATAAATGTAGATTGCATGAATGGCAGTCTCTTGATAAAAAGATAATAGCAAAGGAGAATAATATTATGAGAAAAACATATGAAGATATTCATACAGCATAGGAAATTATTAATATGATGGATGTAATTATTTTAGAAGAAAAAAATTGGTATCTATACAGAAGTAACATTTTGCTATTTTAGACCATGATAATTAAATAATATATACATTTATATGAGACTGTCTGATATTAACATATATTAGATAGTTAGAATAAATGATTGTATTATAATTAAGTATTGACAAACAGATTCAATGACATTAAACTAATACAAAAAAAGACATATCTATAAACTGATATGTCACTTATATTTTTCAGTTACTTAAAAAGCAACCTTACGCCGGCAAGCATAAAGAGGTTGCTTTTTTAATGCTCTTTAGCATTATGCAAAAAAGTTCATAACCGTCATAATTATACTTAATGCGTGACTTATTACGCAAAGTACCTTGCTTATAACGGATAGAAGCTTTTCCAATTTGAACATTCAAACCGGCTCCCATCTTTAGTCTATTCATAGGCGTACACTCCCTTCATTGATGTTATCGTATGAATGAAAAAGTATGATAACATGCCCGGAGAAGTGACATATTTAGTTTATAGAAATGTCAAATATAAGTATAGCATAATTGAATTTATCTGTATATAAAAATTTATAATCTATAATTTATAATCTATGTAGGAAATCTATATAGGAAAGTTATAAATCAATCCTTGTCATATATAAGATGTAGTAGTTGTAGGAAGATATTTTTATTTTATATGTTTAATTGTTTGAAATAAAAAAATTCACACTATTTAGATAGAGGGATAAACTATTTAAAGAAAGGAGCTTTGTTTATGAATAATTCAATAAATATAGCAGATACAACAGGAATAGCTGAATATAAAACAACTTCTACAAGGATTGCACCAGAAATTGAACAGCTTTATTTTGAATTAAAAGATAATGACCATATATTTCAAATAGGATTGAAGACATTACTTGAATGTATATTATTTGCAGCTAAAGAGAAACAAATACCAAATCTTCCGTTATCATGGTATACTGAAGTATGTAGCAGATACGATATACCATTATCAGAATTAATAGGAGAAAATGAATGAAAGATTTTGTATTGCGTAATTCCTTAGAAGACCCTGTTCATATTGATGAAAAAGAATTTGAAAGAGTTACAAGAAATCAATATCCATATAAGCAGGTATATAAGGGAGAAGTACATTATTATGCAACATGCCCTGAATGTGAAAATCCTATACAACTTATAGGGTTGTATTCAAGTAATAGAAAGTATGGCGCACATACAGGGAAAGATATTCCCGGATTAAACTCATTTAGTTATGAGAATTATATATATTGCCCACGGTCTATAAAAGGACATCATATTGAAAAGGATAAAAGAAAGAAGATAGTTACACAGAAAGATATTAATGTATATAATACCTTAAGAGATAATTTTGACCTTGCAATAGCATTTGTAAAGAAACATTTAGGATATTACATAAGTGATAGCAGAGCTAAGGAACTGTTAGATGTATACTATAACTCTGAGGGGTGGTTATATCCACATAGTACGGTTAATAATACTCCCTTTATGCTATGTTATTTACAGACAGCTTTTAATCCATATGGGTTACTTATAAGAAAGGGCAGTGACTTAGAAAAAGCTATTTTAAAAGTTAAAGATTTAAAACTCGAATCAGTTATAGATAAGACTGATGAGAAAAAAGGACCACAGGAGAATAAATACTATAATAGATTGTTACCCAATAGCGACAAATATATGTCTCTGTCGATGATGGTTTATAATCACCGGTTTAAGGAAAATAATGAAGGGATATTAAATGAATCTATAAATATACAGATAAGTAAGGATACATCGAAATCTCCAGATGTAAAAGAGTGGAAAACTATACTTGATATAAAAGTCAATATACCTGAATTGGAATTTATTAAATTTATAAATTCAAAACCAGATTATAGAAACAAGAAGTTACAGAGATATGCGTATGAGTTAATGCCAGTTATATAAGGATTCTTTAGAGAGATTATCTAAGTGAAGTTACTTAGGTAGTCTCTTTTTATATTGTACTTTATATTATAAGAAGTCTTGATATAGTAAATTAAAAATATCAAAAATTTTAACATAATTTAAGTGGAAAAAATAATAACTTACACTATTATAATACAGGCTTAATATAGCCAAGTCAGCTAGGAGAAAGACTTAGCAGGAAGGAGAAGAAGAGAATATGAAATTAAAGAGAACTTTTAAGACACTGTTAATGATAATCGCAACAGTAATGAGCGTTATATCAGGTATACTTACTGATTCAGGAACACTTGCATATGCAGCCACGACTTATACCTTAACGCTTAACTGGGATGATGGCGTTGAATGGGTTGCTACTGATAGGAATGGTACTGACAGATGGGAAAAAGGCGGTTCAAAGACATTTCAGGCAGGTTCTAAGGCTTATACATATGTAAAGCTTAGGAATGGTGCAACAGTCAAATCATTCTTTTCAAGACAGGAAAATAAAGACTGGACTGATTATACATATACGTCAGGAAGCTTATGCTATGATACATGGACAATGCACAATAACAGAAACGTGGACATATATACATCTGTATCATCTTCAGCAGATGTGTCTTATGACTGGGATAACCTCGTAACAAGCTCAAAGCATTATCATTCAAGCAATGGAAATGAAGCATCTTGGAGCAATTTAAGGGATGACCTTGGAAGGTCTCCTGCACCGATTTATTCAATTTACTATAAACTACAGGAAAACAGGTACAGGGAAACCTGTTATGGAGATAATCAGGAAGATAAAGACTTCGGCGGTTATGAAATAATGTTAAGGACAGAACATAATGACAAAACATACAATGAGTACTGGTATGGACGGTCTTCATATGCAAATGGAAATGGATTTGACGACTGGTACAGGGATGAATTTGAAGGAATAAAGCTTTCAAATCTTGCAATTGTACCTGTCCAGATAAAGGGAGATAAGTTCTTACAGATTAACATAAGCGTTAAGAACACCAATTCATATGCAAAAGAAATATCACTGGCAACATGCAGTGATATACAGGTTGCAGATGATGATAATGCAGCTACATTCTTTAATGGTAACGGCTTTACAATGACAAACATGTACTGTGAAACATCAGACAATTATCCGTTTGGCACAATTCCTACAGCAACACTTAATGTATATGCGAAGGATGTACCGGGATATGTAACTGATGCGGATGCAGTATATATAGGGCATTTTGTATACAGAAAAGAGCATATATGGTCAAACAATGTACTTGGTGATAAGGCAACGAATTATAACAAGTATGCACATGGCGGAACATCAGGAGAAGGTGAACTGGATTCAGGTTTTTCAATTGCATGGAAAAACAGAACAATTGCAGCAGGTCAGACACAGACTTACAGCTACATCATAGGCATAGGAAAGTACAATTCAGATAATAAGATAACATTTGATGCAAATGGCGGAGAATTAAAGACACCGGGAACAAATATCAATAACCCAAGCGGAAATTACAGTAATAAAGTTACGGTAACATATGGTACAGATACATATTCATCAATGAGTAATGATATACCGGAAAGAGCAGGCTATACATTTGACGGATGGTGGACAACACCTAATGACAGCAATGCAAGCGTAATGGTATATGATGCATCAGGAAAATGTAATAATGACTGTAATTATTGGAAAAATAATCAGTGGCAGGGAACTAATGATTTAACCGTATATGCACACTGGAAAGCAAACACATATACAGTACGTCTTAACACAGGCGATATCCCGTCATCAGAACTGGCAGAGCTGACAGAAACAGCATCAACTGAAGGATGGACATGGAATGAGAACGGCAGATATTTTTCAAAGGCATTTATACAGAATGAAAATAATTACCTTCCGGGAGTAAATAAGTTCTTCAGTGCTAATAATTATGAATCAGTAGGCAGCAAAGTAACAGACAAGTATTTTGTACAGGATAAGACAAAGAATCCTACAAAGGTATTGTATAACTGGTGGACATCAGCATCAGGTGGTACAGATATAGGCAGAGGAGAAAAGACCTATAACAATCTGTATGAGATATCAAAGGATAACAGTGGAATTGTTAATCTTTATCCGCACTGGATGGGATATACAACAGTGTTTAATTACACAGACATCGCCCCGTCTAATACCGCCGGTCAGACTGTAACAATTAATAATAATATTAATGATGGTATAGATAACAACCTGTATCAGGTATATGGAAGCTGTTTCTTTTATAAGGGAACAGATGGAGCGTATCACGATTATGAAGGTACAAATCCTGATTTAAAGGTAACAGCAAGTATTCCTAATAGTAACGGATACAAATACATCTTTAATGGATGGCATCATAAAAAATTAAATTACCTTACAGACGGATTAGGAAAACTTACATATAAGAATAATTATAATATCGGACAGGGTAAAACTTCATACAGTTTATCACCACATTTTACCAGAACAGGAATTGATTACACTGTAAGACTTCATGCAAATGTACCTGATACAGAAAGTACATTACAGGTGCTTCATCAGAATGGAATATCATCATACATTTACGACAGCAATAGCTTTTCAAGAGAACTTACATATGATGATTCGCAGGATATGTTATCACCGGATGTATATTCACTTAAGGGATATCATCTGATAAGCAGAAGTAACTGGTATACGGAAAAAACAGGCGGTAATACAGTATCAGCACCATGCAATAATACGGAAGCAGAATATCCTGACTGGGCTGAGAAAAACTGGAATCTTACAACTGAAGATGGAGCAACAGTAGACCTGTATGCAAGATGGAAAGCTAATACTTATAAGATAGCATACAACTTAGATGGTGGTACATATGGTACATCACATCCGGACAGTGCAAACTATGATACAATGGTAACAATAGATAATCCGTCAAAATCAGGATATACATTTACAGGATGGACTATTACAGGGTATGACAGTACTACTTCAGGACATACAGGAAGTACATGGACAGGCGAAACCGGTACATCTTATAAGAATTTAACTGCAACAGACGGAGCAATAGTTACATTTACTGCTATATGGAGTAAGGAAGCTCCTAAGACAGCTAAGTATATTGTTAAGCATTATAAGATGGATGTGAATGGTAATTATCCATCTGTGCCTGATGAAACTGAAAATCTGACAGCAAATATTGGAAGCAGTGTGACACCAAATACTAAAGATTATGGAAAACTATATAATAAGCCGTCTTTAAAGACTATTACAGTCAGTTCAGACAGTGGACAGAATGTAATTGAGTATAGATATTCAAGAAAGATGGCAAGAGTAATTCTGTATAAGGATGAAGGAATTAAGAGTACTGACCCGATAGCAGGTGATTATGAAAGAGACTATGTTGGAGCAACAATTAAGCTTTCAGCAGTAATGCAGAAGGGTTATAAATTTAAGAACTGGACAAGTAAGCTTGATTATAACCTTGGTACGGTATTATCAACAGCTAATCCATATAATTATACACTCACCAGTGAAGATATGCAGGGAGTGACACATACATATAATAATGGAGCTGGTTCAACATGGGGCGCACTTATTCAGGCAAATTCAACACCGATTACTTACAGTATTGCTTATAATCTGAATGGTGGAGTTTTTGGAGCTTTTCATCCAACAAGTACAAGTTATAATGAAGATGTAAAGATATCAAATCCTGCAAAGGAAAACTGCATATTTGCAGGCTGGACAATCACAGGGTATGATACAGAGACATCAGGACACAATGCATCTGCATGGACAGGTGAAACAGGTGCAAGCTTTAAGAATCTTGCTTCAACAGAAGGAAAGACAGTTACATTTACAGCTGTATGGAATGTAGCTACAGCAAATTTTCAGACAACAGGTGATACAGGTATTGCATCTACATCACATCCTAATAAGACATCTGAGAATATAGGAAGTTCAATAAATGTAAATGCAAAACTTAATAATGGTTATACTTTTGCCGGATGGTACAACGGTAGTACATTAGTATCAGATAAAATGAATTTTAATTATACAATGCCAAATACTGATACAGTACTTACAGCAAAGACAACACCAGCAAAATATACAATTAGCTATGACCTTAATGGTGGAGCAGTTGCGGTAAGTAATCCTACAAGTTACAATATTGAAACACCTACATTTACACTTAATAATCCAGTCAGATTAGGATATGTGTTTGTCGGATGGACAGGCAGTAATGGTACTACAACACCACAGAAAAATGTAAGTATATATAAAGGCAGTACAGGCAACAGAACCTATAAAGCTAACTGGACAGCAAACACAGGTACTAAGTATACGGTTGAACATTATAAGATGAACCTTGATGGAACAACTTATACACTTGCAGATACAGATAATCTTAAAGGCACAACAGATACTTCTGTTACACCGGCAGTTAAAACGTATGAAGGCTTTACAAGCCCAAGTACACAGACTGTTACAATCAAAGGTGACGGAACTACGGTAGTAAAATACTACTATACAAGAAACAAATATACATTAGACCTTAACGGGCTTATAAATGGAACACTAAGAGGAAATCTTGTAGACGTAGTAAAAAATCCGATAACAGGAGCAGAAGACAGACACACAGCCGGTACAGCGGTTGTTACTGTAAATGGAACTGTTGTAGGAAATAAAGTTACTGATTACTGTAATGAAGTTTACTATGGAAGCAGTATAAGCATTATCACAACAGCTGAAAGCGGATATAGTATTATTGATAACAGTAATGTAAGCTTTAAAATGCCGGCTGAAGGCAAAACTGTAACAGTTACAATAAATGCAAAAGATACCAAGTATCTTGTAAGACGCTGGAAGAAGAATGTTAATACTGACAGTAAGACTTATAATGAAAACAGTTTAAATGACAGCAATTATACAATCTATGATGCTGAGTATTTAAACGGCAAGGCATACAGTTGGGTAACACCTGATATAAAGACATATGAAGGGTTTACATATAAGGCTACACTTCCAAGTGAAGGAACGGCTTATGTGAAGCCTGACGGTACAACAGTAATTGATGTGTATTATACAAGAAATACATATACAACCAATGTTGAATATGGTAACGGAATAAGCAGTGTAAGCGGATTAAAGACATATGAATATGAGCAGAAGGTAACGCTTACGGCTAATTTAAAAATCGGATATCACTGGCATGGTACAGATAAATGTGCTTCATCAGGTAAGTATCCTACAGGCTGGTATAGCAGAAACAATTCAGGTGTTGACGGTATCTTAACAGACAATACAACATATAATTCACAGACAATTAAGTTTAATATGCCTGCAAAAAATGTTTATCTTGGAGTTAAGGCTACAAACAACAGCTATACGGTTGTATATAATAAAAATCAGCCGGTAGAACCTAAGTCAATAAGTAATGTAACAGGAAGCACTGAAAGCCAGACATTTATTTATGATGAGAGCCAGAACTTAAGGAATAACGGATTTACTCTTACAGGCTATACAAGAAAGTCAGGCTGGATGACAGCTTCAAGCAAGAACGGTAATGGAACAGCAGATTTTTCTTATGGACAGTCTGTAAAGAACCTTACAACTGTTAATCTTGGTACGGTTAATCTTTATGCAGTGTGGGAAGACAATGCACCGGAAGAGATTAATATAAGCAGTACAAATGATTTTGCAGCCACACAGACAGTTACACTTACAGCTAGGGATTACGGAAGCGGTATAGATTATATAAGCTTTGGAAAAGATGAAAAATATGAAAAGATTACATGTAACACTGATGGTTCAGTAACATTTACAAGAAAAGTAAATGCATCAGGTACTTATATATTTAGTGTTAAAGATAAGAATGGAAAGGTAAGCAAAAAGACCATTACGTTTTATCAGACAACATTAAATACAAATAAGAATAACATTGTATCATCAGACGGGAAAAATGTAATTGAATCAGATTTTACATCAGTACCGGAGACCTTGAGTACAGACATTAGTATTAATGAAGCAGGAAAGAGTATTACACCTATAACTAAAAGAAATGGAGTTGATTTCCTTGGATGGAGTACAGACAGTAAAGCAGTAACCGGATTTAATACGCTTAAAGTTACTAAATCGCAGACCTATTACGCTATATGGAAAGATATCATAAATCCATTAGTTGTTATAACGGATGTAAGTAATAAGGATGCAGACAGCCAGACAATTAAGTTTAATCTATATGACCTTGATGCTGACTTAACAGATAAAGACTTTGAAGGCAAGAACTTAGAGTATATAAGGAAGCATGGAGAGAAGACCGGTAGTGATATAGCAGCATACTGGTTTGGTAAGAATCCTGTTTATAATGGAAATGGTAACAGCCGTACAGTAACAGAGATTGTAAAAGATGAAGGGTATTCAGTTAATCTTGAAAGGACTGTAGGAGAAGCAGTTACATACTATATATTTGCTGAAGATAAGGCAGGAAATATAAGTAAAACAACAATAGCAGTAGATGCAAACGGAAATGTTACTCCTAACAATGACCTTACATTTTGTAATTTAACATTAAATGCTAATGATGGTTTAATACAAGAGAATGGACAGAATACCATACAGAAGCTTATCCGTAAGGGAAATACTTATAATCTTACAAATGTACATGCAGAAAGAACCGGGTATCACGATACAGAAAGTGACACTGATGGAGTATCAATGCACTGGTCACATGAAATTGCTCTTGGAAGCAATATCATAGATGAAGATAAACAGACTGTAATAGGTACAGATAATAGTGCTAATCCAGAGAGTTTAAGAGAATGGGAAGCTAAAGGAAACGATACATTATATACTAAATGGACTCCAAATGCTTATACATTAAAGGTTTATCTGAATAAACCAGTTAAGGCTACAGAAGACATAAACACTTATAATACAGTATCGTCTGATACAAATAAGTGGATATATGATACATATACGGGATATTATAAAACAGTATTAGTATATGATAAAGTATGGAGTATTCCTGACAGTACAGCATTTGCGGATTTAACAGGCTGGACAACAACAGGCTTTAAGAATGTAGGCAAGACTGGAAAGAGTGATATTATATATCTAAACAGTCTTAACAGAAGCTATGATGAAACTGATGATGTTAGTAAGGTATCTGATATTGGTACAAACCTTACATCAGTTAAGGGTGATGCTGTTGCTTATACAATGCTTTGGAAGGAAAACAGATATACCGTTAATTTCAGGGCAAATGGGGGAACTGCTGTAAAGAGAGTAACATTACTGGAAAAGAAAATTGATGGTAGTGCGAAAGAGAGGACAGTAGATACAACGGCATCAGCAAATAAGAAAGCTACAGATAAGACATATGATACAAGCATCATAATCGGATATGAGAGTATGATTAAGGTATTAGATAGCCCTGTAAGACCGGGATTTACATTTACATTCTTTACAAAGGATAAAGATTATGCAAAGACAGCACATATGAAAGATGATAAACCGGATTTTGATAAGAGTGTCTTATGTACAGGTGAGTTATCTGAAGAAGCTGCAAAGATGTACAGAGAAGAATACAAAATTACCGGTTCATTAAACGGTGATGAAGAAGTAAATTTGTATTCAAGCTGGAGTAAAAGAAAGCCTGTAACATTACAAAGCTTCATATCAGCTAATTCAATCCGTACAGATGCAAATGTATTAACCAAGATAGCATTAGGAACTTATATAACAAGGGATAATGCAAAGGATATAAACAGTGCATGGTTTAATAAGAACTATAAGACAAATGATAAAGGCGAGTATGTAATGAATGATACTGTTGAGGTATTACAGGAGTGGGATGTAACCAAGACAGAGATTAAACAGACATATTCAAAGAAGATAATGGCTGATAATAATTAATCAGTGAAGTTAGCAAATTACTAGACGCAGGGAGCTGTATCAATTGAGTGGAGTTGATATGGCTCTCTTTTTATGTATTAAAATCACACTATTATAATAGGAGTTATGATATAATAAAGAATAAGAGCAGGCGTTGAAGTATAATAAGAGGGGTAAGGAATATGGAAATATTAGTAGTAAAACCAGAAGAAATAAATGATTATATTAAAGCAGAAACTATAGGGATATCAGCACCAAGAGATTTTGTATCAAAGGTACAGGAATATTTACAATCAATAGGACGCAGGGTACTCCTTGTTACAGGATTAAGAAGTACAGGCAAGACTATAGGCATATTACAGGGGATAAAGGATACAGATACAGCTTATATATGTCCTGCTTATAAAGGATGCTGTAATGTGCAGGAGTGATATATTTTTACATTAATACCTACAAATTGTAGTGTATAATAAAAAACTTTACAATATATGGTAGTTTTTCTTTAATTTTAGGTGGTAATTACACACTACTTAAGTAGAAGATGATAATTAAAGATAAAAAATAGAAAAAGATAGAGATATAAATAGGCAAGGTGATTATTATGAATATAAAGGATTATTTAGGACAGATTGGACAGACAGCATTAATAATATTAATAGCAGGCATATTAGTGGTTGTAGGGATAAGAATTGTTATTAATCTGGCAAAGACAGCAATAAAAATCATGGCTGTCGGTCTTATTGTAGGACTTGCCATTGTTGTATATACATTTATTAATCCTCCTGCTAAAGATGTAGATACAGATAATGTATATGCAGAAGAAGCCATTGAAGAAGATACTGAGTATACGGATGATACACAGGATGGTGACTATGAAGAAGAAACCTATGACCCTGTGTATGAGGAAGATATGATAGATTAGGAAAATTATTTCCTAGTCTATTTTTTTTGCTTTTATTTAAGGAAAATAGTTAATTTTATGTAGTAATTCCACACTATTTAATTATAAGGAATATATCAATTAAGATTAAAAGGGGAAATAGTACATGGAAAATACAGATAAATATACTGATACAACAAGAGTATATGTAAAAGGAGCAGTATTACAAAACGCAATCAGAAACAATAATATTACCCAGTCTGATTTATGTAAGATGGTGGATATAAGAGAAGATAAATTATCTTTAATAATTCATGGTAAGAAAACAATAGTCATGTCAGAACTGGAAGAAATTTGTTCTTTATTAGGGATAAATCCTAAAACAGCTATTAATGAGACTAAGAAGAAACCTAGTGATTATAAAGCTACAAGTATTCCTGAAGCTAAATGGAATAGTGATTATTTTCAGGAATGTCTTGATAATAAAGAAATCCACCTTGCTGATTTATGCAGAGTAATTAAGCGTTCAGCTAGTACGATTTGTGATTATAAAGCAGGCAGGGCAAATCCTTCTGTTGAAACACTTGAGAAGATATGTAATACCCTTGATTGTTCTCCTATGTTACTTATAGGAGTATCAGGGGAGTATCTTAATAAGATGTTAGGAAGGCAGGCATTTAAAGAAGATAGTGATTATGTAAAAGAACCTACATATGAAGATGTAAAGGATACATGTGGGGAAGTACCAATAGTAACACTTCATCCGGGTTCAAATACAGAAGATAATATTACAGAAAATGATATTGAAAATAAGGATAATGTTTTTAAGGAAGATAAGTATAAGTCCTTTGAGAGTCTGAATGTAATAGATAATATTGAAACAATCAATAAGAACCTGCTTGCAATGGTAGAAGACCTTGGTATGGCAAATTCAGTGTTATTAAAGAAGATGGATGAGCTTATGAGTATGAATGTTCATTTAGCAGAGCGTATAGACAGCCTTGAAAAGAGAACATCAATTAAGCCTGTATCACAACCGGTACAATCCTTTAAATCTAACAACTCAACACTCTGGGGAAATAATACATGTAGTGAAGCTGAAATGAAAGAAATCATTAAGTCAGAAATTAAGAACTGCACTGTTAAAGAATATAAGGATAAGGTCTATAAACTGGCTGCATATATAGCAAAGAAAGAAAACAGTATATCAAATGCAGTGCTTAGTAAGAGTTATTCCCAGTTTACAAGGATTTATGGTATCACTATAGACTCCTTAAAGCAGGAAACCGGGATGAATGGTACGGTTGATGCTATATATGCCAATTCATTAAGCAGGGAGATTTATTTTAATATGATGTGTACAAACGCTTCTACTATGTAGAACTTAAATGTTAAAGGAGATAATACTATGATTATAAGAATTGATTTTAAAGACAATGATTATCAGGAATTAGTTGAAAAATATCTTAAGCTATTCAATTTGAATATCTTATATGATTTATCTGTGCAACTTGATAAAAAAATATCAGTATCATGTATCAAAGCATATGAGAATGCACAGGAAAAGAGTAATTGGATTCTTAACCCAAACATTGCATATACAGTAATAGAATATGATTATGACTGGTTAAGAGAAAGAATAAAGGCTTCTCTTAAGGAGTATTTATTAAGAAATCCAAGATTAGATGAACTGTCAAAGGAATATATAGAAAAACATTTTATAGAAGAGATGGATATTTCATTTCCAAGAGCCTTCTATGATAAATGGGAAAACGGAGAAGTAGGTTACTGGTTTTCACATAGTGGAACGACTGTTATTCAGTAAAAGGAGAAAAATATGACTTGGTATACATTGTTTAATAAACTTGGGAAACAGACAATTAAAGCCTTACAGTCATCAAAGGTATATGCATTACTGGAAAATCCAGCTACAGGTAAGACAGAAAGATTGATGCTTACATTAAAGTATGATGCAAAAGGAAAACCATATTTGATAAAGGAGTAGCTTATGAACAAAAATGAAGTAAGAATTGGAGATAAAATCTGGTTTCAGGAAAGCTGGACTGACAGAATAATATACGGAATCGTGACAAAAATTTCAAACAACGGTGTGCGTCTTGATGGTGTAAACCGTGATGATAACAGCTTCATAGGTTCATCTGGTGCAATATGGAATAATATGTACAAGACCAAAGATGATGCAATCAAAGGTGTCCGTGAAAAAGATGACAGACGGGTTGCTGCTATAAGAGCCTATATAAAACGGGCTAAAGAGTTAGGTGTACTTGATTAGCATACCTGTCGCTAAGACCGAAAAGATTAGAATTTGAAAAGAAAATTACGAAAGGAATTAATATGTATGAGAAATGGTAACAGATTATACACATACAATCAGTCTTTAGATAAAACACAATTTGAAGTGCGTATGCCAAAAATTTATAATGACAAATATCAATCAGAAGTAAAACGTGAAATTGCAAGAATATCTGATAAAATCAAAGTCTTAAAACGTACTGAACGTAAAGCTCATCAAAACGACCAGAAAATATATGAGTTCATGGCTGATTTAGACTTTTGGAAATCAGAAATGGCTAAGTTTGATAATAACCAGACGCACAAGCTACTTAAATCACGCAAATCATATGATGATAAATACCTATATGACTTTACAATAGATTATATCAACAAACAAATACCAATTGATGAATCACACGGCAGATATCCATACATTACAAAAGAAGAAATTGCAAAAGTTCTTAAGTGTAAGCCTTCAGACTTAGATAAGACGTTCATGCGATTAAACCGTGAAGGTATATTATCACAGGCAAAACACAGAAGAATGCACGATACAGCCAGATATGGCAACATCGAAGAAACCCTAAGCTACGATTACGGAAACTCTGACTGGACACCAGATGCGTATGATATTCTAGCGAAAGCGCCTGTATTGACAGCATAATATGTGGCATTCTTAAAATAGATGACTGAATTTTACAAAGAGGTATGTAAATAATAATTAAATGTAAAAATAAACAAATACAAAGTGAGGAATAATTATGGCAGAAATAAGAACAAATATGTCAAAAGAAGATATTGTACACAATATGCTTGAAATAGCTTGTTATTTATCTGAACAAGATGAAGGTGTAAATGAAGTCAATGTCAAAGTGAGAAATTTGAATATGCACTTTGAAGCATGGAGTGAGGAAGCGGATGCAGATAGAGATAATGAGCCTTGTTGCCGGTGTAATAGCAGACAGACTAATGCTGACATAATAAGGAATATGTCGGATGAAGAGTTGGGAGATTTGTTGCAGAGTGTAAGTTCTGGTGTAGAGAATGGAAGCCCATTTATCTCTCTTTGCGTTGATGATAATGAAACAACTATAAATTTTAGTGATATTTCTGAATGGCTTAAGTCAGAAGCGGAATAAGAACGGGTTTTAAGGAAAGGAGATGAATGTCCGTTTTGAGAATAGAAAGGACAAGATATGTCGTTATGAGACGAAATCGCACTGAAATATGGTGCGGTTTATCAAGAGAATTTCATTTTGTCAAAGTTGATGAATTGAAAGATACGGCAATTAAAACATACAGAACAGCAAAACAGGCTGAAAGCGGTTGTTCTTCTTGGGATAGAGATTTTGAAATTGTTGAATGCAAAGAAATTATTGATATAGGAGGGCAACAATGAAACGATACAACTTATTAAATGAAGATGATTTGATAAAAGGCAGATATTATGAAGTTGTCAGTACAATTGGACGAAATCCAAATCCTATGAGTGAAACAGCTTATTATGATAAGTATGGTAATTGGTGTGGTATTCCCGACAATCATACAATTTTAGAGATTATAGATAATAGTGTTATGTTGGTTTTAGCTAAAGAAAACCCAGAACGATATAAAGAGATTGTATTGGGTGGCTCATATGATGATGGAAAATTTAATGATAAGCGGTGTAGGACTTCTTATGTAGATTGTGAAGAAAAATATCCGGTTATTAGTTGTAATTTTAAGCAGAGGGATGAATCTGAAATGGAGCTTTAATATAAGAAAGGAAATTATATATGACAGCACATGAAAAAGAGAAAGTCATTAAATATGGGTATGAAAAGTGGAAGAAAAGAAATTATAAAGAGTGCATTATAGATTTGTTGTATAATTTTGCATCTATAGGCTTATTTGGAATACCATTATTGTTTTATTGTTCTAAGATTATTTCTGTTAAATGGGTTGGAATAGCTTTTCTTATTATAATAATGATATTGGATATTAAAGCTATTATCTATTATAAGAGAGAAATTAAGGATTATAAGGATTATGCTAATGGACATTGGCTTAATGTAACACGATTTGGTAACGACTATGAAATAAGATTTGATGAGTATGTAATGGTAACTTTATCAGATGAAGAAGTGAAGGATTTGTTATATACAGGAATTATGTAAGGAGAAAATATATGACTCAATTAGAAGCATTAAAAGTAGCTTATGAGGAATTATCAAGTATGATGCCAGATGGTGAAAATGATGAAATTTTTGAAGCTGCTGAAATAATTGAAAAAATGATATACACAAAAGAAAGACAGGCTCAAAAAAGCCAGCTTAAACATGCACCTATGAGCAGAGCCGATAGGAAATATAAGCGTGAAATAAACTCCATGTTTAATGATTTATTTGATAGCATGTAATGTCAAAAATAATTTCATAGAGAGGATAAGATATGAACATATTTAAAAATAATGTAAGAGCAAAAAATGGAATAATCATAGGTGGTAAATCTTCAGGCACAATGAGAAGAGAGTATTTAAAGCCTGATTCAACAGATAAACATCCTCTTATTACAGGGCGTACATTAATGAATAAACTGCTAATAAATGGAAAGTATGCTGATGGATGCAGACAATTTACAAATAAAGAAATTGTTAATGCACTTAAAAGATGTCTTAAACTTATTGATACATATAATTATTCTGATAAATTAGACCAGTTTTTATCAACGAGACAAGCTTTTTGTGCAAAACAGACTTTATTAAATATTATAAATCATAATTATAACACTGCATTGCGTTATTTAGAACTATGTATTGATAATGACAGACATGGATTTGACCTGATTATTTCTATGAATGAATATGTACTATATGACTGTCTAATTACAGGTTTTATTGAGGCTTTAGAACAGGAAAAAGCAAATGATAATCAGAAGCAGAGCAGAAGTTAAAGGAAATAACAAAAAATAAGATTACTAAAACACCAAAGCCGAAAGATGATTGGGTAATGGCTTGGTAAAGCAAAGGAGATAATTATGGAAGACTCAAAAAATAAAAAAACTAAAGATGATTTGACTTATCATTATTTTGTTGCTTTTTCTCATAGCTGCGGCTTTGGAAATATATTTTTAACACTAACAAAGCCAATGGATACATCTGAAACAATTAATCATGTATCTGATTATATAGAAAATAATAATAATGTCTCAGATGTTGTTATATTAAATTGGAAAAGAATAAGATAAGGAGATAATTATGGAAGATAAATATTTATTTAGGGCTAAGAGAGTTGATGGAGAATGGGTTGTAGGCGGATTAGTGAGATATGGTTTAACTGGCAAAGAAAAATATTACATTGTCCCTGATTATGCATCGGACTTATATGCTATAGAGATAGACCCGAACACAATTTGCCGTTGTACAGGCTTAAAAGACGAAAATGGGAAACAGATTTGGGAGAATGATATTCTCCATAATGGAAATTATTTCGTCGTTAAATGGAATGAATCTTGTTCAAGATTTGATATTGTATTAAATAAGTTTCACAATATTCCAATAGGAAAATGGGAGCCATTGATATGTGATTGGAAAACCAATGATTTTAAAGAATATAGAAAAGCTGTTGACTATGAGGTTATCGGTAACATTTTTGATAATCCTGAACTGGTAAATAAAAGAGAAGAAACATATTGTAAAGATGGTAATGATTATGAGAGGTAAGTATTATGATAGATAAGGAAAGAGTATTAAATGCATTAGATGATTTTAGAGATGAGTATGGCACATCATTTTCATCTGCTTATATGGAAGAAACAAGTATTATTGAAGATGCCCTTGATATGTATTATGAAAAGCTTAAGGAAGATAATTATTTAGAGAGGTAAGTATGTTTGGAGAAGTTTTTAATAATGAGATAAAACTAAAGGAAGATGAATGTTGTATTGTATTCGATTTTGGATGTTATTATCCATATGAAGATGCAGACCATCTTTTCTTTGATTTTGAATTTGATGGACAGATATTTAATGATAAGGTTATCAATCACAGATATCCTAATAAATCATATCAGACTATTACAAAGAAATACGGCAGGAGATTAAGTAAGATTGGATATCCATACATTTTCAAACTGGATAATCAAAGGCTTAAAATGCTGCATGTAAAAATAGGACTACAGGCAGAAGGTCTTAAAGAGCAGCATATAACACTTAATATTCCAATTGAGACACATATGACAAAGGATAAGCCGGCATGTGCATTAACTTTACATTATTTATTTGATAAAGATAAATTTATTTTTACGAGTGAGGAACGAGCAGAAGAAGGATGGCAGCCTTATGAATGGATTAACTATGACAAAAAGGAAATCGAAGATAAGGGGTTTAATACAGAACATATAACTGTTATGAACCAGATATGTAAAACAGGAGACCTTGATATTACATATGGAGATATAATAACTCCATATGCTTCAAAAATAGATGATTTAATTGTTACATAAAAATCAGTTAATGAAAACAAAAATAAGGAAGGTAATATAACATGAGTAACAGACCTGATATAACAAAGAAATTATCATTATCCTTGGAAAAGCATCTTAATCCTAAGAATGATACACGAATATACATGGCAAAGGAATGTACATTTGATTATGCTACTGGTCTAAGTAAGCGTGTAGATTATTGCCAGTTTAAGCCGGTAAATACATCTGTATCTGGTATCGAGAAGGGAGATTTCTATTGTTATGAAATTAAATCATCTGTAGAAGATTTCCATAGTCCAAACGGACATAATTTTCTTGGCGATTTTAACTATTATGTTATGCCTGAAGATGTATATATGCTAGTTCAGGAGGAAATTCCTTTTGGAGTTGGTGTATATGTTCCTGATGGGATTAATAAAGGCGGCTGGTATAACTTAAAGGCAGTAAAGAAAGCTCGAAGAATCAACAGAACCAGACCTTTAACTGAGATACTATTTATGATGTTTCGGTCAAGTAATAGGGAATTATATAAATTAAAAGAAGGGAAAGTCAATAAAGTATGGGTAACTGCAAAAAGAAATGTCCATTAAAAGCATCTAGGTTTACTGATGAATACACATTAGGATATTGTGACGGTATTGAACAAGGTGAAAAATTAGGGATGAATGAACAGGGATATTTAAAATCTGTACAGAAGATTGGAATTACAACAACTATAATAGCATTTGTTATAATAGTTATAGCAATAATAGTTACCATTTTATAAAGGAGAGCAGACATAATGGTAGATATCATGGATTTAAGCGAATATATAATATATTACAGTAATATTAAAGACTATGGTATATCATGTTTTAAGCTTCAGAAGATATTGTATCTTTTACAGGCTGAATGGTTGATTACAAGAGATGAAAGATTATTTGCTGATAAAATAATTGCATGGGATTTTGGAGTAGTCGTACCGGAAGTATATAGAAAATTTATACAATGGGGTAGTTTTGATATACCCACATCTAAAGATAAGTCTAATATTAATAGATTTAAACTGACGACATCTAAAAAGGACTTAAGACTTATTAATGATTTGCTTGATTATTTCAAGGATTATTCAGCAGTTCTTCTTACAGATATAACATGTGGACAAGCTCCTTGGATTGATGCTCATGTTCTTCATGGGGATAATGAAGTAACATGTGATTCAATCCGAAACTATTTTTTATCTGATAAAGATAAAAAGCCAAAGAGGAAGAGTTTAAAAAATATACATGATATTGATGAAATAGAAAGATAAAATCAAGCAGGAGAGGATAATATGGGTAATTTTGATATTCAGAAAAGAATTGATGAAATGCAGAAGGATATTAAGCTAATGAAAAAGGAAGCACTGGTTGAAAGCTTTGATGATTTAAAACGATTATTAAGACGCAGAACTACTAATGAATGTATTGTTACAGATGATAAAGGAAAGAGACAGTGGTACAGGCATCCTGATTTAGATGAATTTTCAAAACAGGCGTATGAGAAAGGACAGGAGTATTTTTATGTAAAGCCGGCTGATAAGAATGACCCATATGGAAAACAGGTATTATGTGAACCTGAATATGAATATGTCCTTAAGAGACCACTGACTAAGGAAGAATTTGATAATCTTTTTGGAATCTGCAATGAAAGGGAACAGTCTGATAAAAACAAAGTTATAATCGAAGCTGAATTTTCTGATAGTCAGGTAGAAGCATTAAATAATAAAAATATAGATATTTCTGAACCTTTTGCGACTAATGTAACACTTGATTATGGGGATGAAGTAGTATATTGTAGCGGAAAAATACAGAAATCTTATTATATGCAGGGGAATAATAATGACAAAAATCAGGAAATTGAACTAGATTAGAATTATTTGTATATTTTAGAACTTATAAAAAAATAATATAAGATGTAATTATATTATCTGCTTTAATAGAGATAAATATGATTACATCTTATTTTTGTACCATTTTTTCTCATATGATGAAAAATAAATGGTCACAATTGTAGCTTTATTATAAGAGTTAATCTTACAGTCAAAAGATGTTATATGGTTTAAGGTTGATTTATTCTGCCTGTATGATAATACTTTGTATTCATTCATTTCTCCGTCTTCATCCGGGAATCTTAATTTGAGTGGAATAATTGTACCATTAGATGAAAACTGACATATAACATCAATAAGCTGTTGGATTTCCATAGTCTGCTCCTTAGTTTTTAAATTAGTATATCACTTTATAAGAATGATAATTAGTTTACTAAAAAATATTTTCAGATTGTACTTAAATAAATACAATTTTTATTCAATAAACGAAAGTAATTACACACTATTATAATATAAGAAAATAAAAAACATAATAAAAGGAGATGATTAAATATGTTTAGTGACTTTAGAAATTCAATAGGAGTATAAAAGGATTGTAAGCTAACTCGGTAGAAGCGTCTGTCTGAAGAACAGAAGGAATTGGTTCGACACCAATACAATCCATTAGCACTGCTGAAGTGATTGTAAATGTAATTGTCTGAGTTCTTTACAATCAAGTGCGAAACAAAATCAGCGGCTACTTATATAGTAGACGCAGATATCAGACTATTTCTTCAGCAATATATATCTGATTATATTAAATATTGCGGGATAGAGCAGTTGGAAGCTCGCTAGGCTCATAACCTAGAGGTCACAGGTTCAAGTCCTGTTCCCGCTACTGACCGTTAAAACGGTTTTCTTACATTATATTTGTCCTGATTTAGTTTAATGGTAAAACATCTGTAGTCAAATACGGAAGACTAAGGGTTCGATTCCTTTAAGTTAGAATCGGTGATATCGGTATTATTATTGAGAACTTGCTTGCAATAATCAGTAATAGTATTGGATAAGCCGTAATTAAAAATAACAGATACCCTAGTGAAGAAGGGCTGTCACCCTGCTAGGACATTCTTAGAGTAGTCTGTATTAAGAAGGATACCTTTTAATATAGGACTTAAGTGACATTATAATTGATAAGTCCACTACTTATTAAGAAGATGGAGCTTGAAGGTTACGGAAAGTACCAATAGTTAGGAATGGTGTATCTATACAGTTTAATATAATGCCGCAACAGTGTGGGGAGAGCAATAGACGCTTGAGAAGAGAAGAGCCTTAAGTCTTAGTCCTGTGGTGGGATTGAGCAGCTTAAGGAATACCAATCAATCTCCTTCGCTATGATGTTGTAGAAATACAACTATAACACACAACAGCGGACAAGTAGCCCATAGGCGTTGAAGAGAAAATAACTTTTGTTTGCGGACAAAAAAATGATAGGTTATTCTGAATGATGGGTGAAAGTTGCAGGTAGAAAGTCCTGTCATAGCATTGGGGAGAAATCCTGTGGTAAGAAGTTTAGAGGTCGCTCCTTTAAGCTCAGACTTATCATCTATGTAGCATAATAATAGCGGACTGTATAGGATAAGGCGAAGGTCTATCTGTTTTATTTTTTATAATTATTGATTTTACTAATTTTTCTACTAAGAATGGTAGTCCTGAAGTTCTACAGCGATTAGGGCTATAAAAACTTAATCTGTTATAGATAAAGCAATACCGTGATTGTAGTAGCCGGTATGTAACAGATATCATAGTTTAAGTTGTAGTTTACATGCTATGTATTTTTGCCTTCATAGTTTAGTGGTTATAACACTGCCCTGTCACGGCAGAGATATGGGTTCGATTCCCATTGAGGGCGTTAGACGGTTATGGTAACAAACATAATCGTTAGTAAAAACAGATGACAAAAGTAGGAACAAAACATCTGTTATTGTCTTGAAAATCATCCTACAAGTAGAGACATTTTTTGTGTCACTAGCTCAGTTGGTAGAGCATGCGACTTTTAATCGTAGGGTCACGGGTTCAAATCCCGTGTGACACACTTATATGCCGGGTTAGCTCAATTGGTAGAGCAACTGCCTTGTAATCAGTAGGTCATCAGTTCAAATCTGATACTCGGCTCTCACTAAATAAAGTTCAAAGTACACGAAAGAATTTAGTGCTACAGTATTTATCAGTATTGTAGCTATGCCATTGAGAATATGGTCGAGAGTTCAATTAGCGTTAGTGACTAGAAATGCGTTTAAGGGATAAGCCCCTTTGTAAAACTAAGGAAGCGCAGGCTAAGTTTGAGATGCAGAAACCCTGTTGAGGGCAGAAGGCAAGACTTAGATGAGGTGAAAGCATCTTAGGGTGGCAACCTTGTGACGAAAATAGCTGATTATTGGAATGTGGTCTAATTTGGTAAGACGCTTGATTTGGGTTCAAGAAATTGTCGGTTCAAATCCGGTCATTCCAGCTCCGGGATAAAATCTCGATAAAGCAAAGTATCAGATAATGCACTGAGTTAAAGATGTGGTCTATCTTTAGATAGTTAAATGGTCAGCCACCGCTTTGTATGCTGTATATCCGAATGGCAAATGATACTAATTTATCATCTTCCAATTAGGTTTTAATTAATATGATAAGGAATCCAATGTAATTCTTATGGCTAGTGTGGTGTGGTTAAAGTACCGTTCAATTCGGTTGTCAAACATTGGGAGTCAAGTTAAACCACATTAACGACTTGATTATCAGATTAAAATTATTGGCTAATAGAACAATTGAGGTAGTAATATCCAAAGGTATATACAAGCCCTTTTGGTGGAATAGGCAGACACGCTAGATTTAGGTTCTAGTTCCATAAGGAGTATGGGTTCAACTCCCATAGAGGGCATTCTTCTTAGCTTAAATTAATTCTTGACTATAGCAGGGATAATTTGTAGAGCGTTCTGTCGATAGCAGAAAGATTCAGTAGAAGTCTGAGGAAGAAATCATACATATAGCTAAAGACATGCTTATATAGTATGTCTTTTTTTATGCATTTTTTTCTTAAAAATAGCTGATAAATGATAGTAATTATACACTATTTAATTGAGGAATAAATAATAATCAAAAAAAGGAGATATCGAATGTCAGATTTATATGTATATATGTTCTGCTCAAGAAATAAAGATAATAAAGATGTTCCGGGATTTAAACAGCGTACTAAAATTATCTTAGAGTATAAAGAAAATGGAGACAAAGTAATTGAAAACTATAAAGATTTTGTAGCAAAAGGAGTTTCTGGAGAGAAAACAAGACTTTACAGGTCTGTAAATTCCCGTAATGAAGAAAAAATCAGAGAAGCTCTTACTATCCGGTTAATAAAAGATAAGCCAAGTATGACTAATATTAACAGTGTACTAACATCCGTTGCAATGCAGAAAGAAAATCGTGATGAAAATAAGTGGCTGTTTGATTTTGATATAGATGATGAAGAAAAAGTAGAAGATTTTATTGATGATATTTATTTTTATTCAGAATTAAATATAGATAGCCATGAATTACATAAAACTCCTCATGGTTATGCAATTGTCGTTCCTCATGGATTTGACACAAGAGACCTTTTTGAAAAATGGGAAGCTTATGATATTACATTAAAGAAAGATGATTTATTATTTATGGATATGCTTACTAATAAATAGTAAAGACAATAGAAGGAAATAAGATGAAAAACAGATTGTATTTTGACACAAAAGAGTACGATAGATTTTTTTATACAGTTGGATTAAGAGACAATACACCGGATAAGCAGCTTGTAAGGTTTTATAAGTGGTGTTATGATAATGAATTTTTTGAGAATATAACAGATGATGATATATCAGACTACTACATATATAATTGCTTACCTTGTTTAAAAAATAACGGTATATGCATAAGCGGTTATCCTTGGGCTGATGGATTCCTTATAGGGATTGACCCAAGCAAATGTTATGAAAAACCTAACAGAAGTTCAATAATTATAGAGTTTCCAATTACATCCAAGCGTGAAGAGAACAAGCTTTACAGGCTTCTTGATACGATTGTAGATGATAAGCAGAGGCAGGCTAGAGACTGGAAGAAAGCAGCTAAAGAGTTATGGAACGGGGATTATGCAAAGTTTTAAATGCTCAGGAAATTGTCAGCTTACTGGGAGAAATAATAAGAAAGGGAAATTAATTATGGGCAGTCTAATTAATACAACACAGAATAAATGCAATAACAGATATTTAAAGATAACGATACATGATAATGATTTTACAAATTCATTAGAGCAGGTTGCTCATACTTTAAATAGAATATTTTCAATAACAGGCAGATATCCTGAAGAAGATGAGCTTCCGCTATTAAAAGAATATATAGAATCCTTGTGGTTTTCTATAGATAATATTTGGCAGATTATGCGTTGGAATAAGAACTCTGTTGGGTTTTCAGAAAATCCTGAAGGAATTTTTAAACCGGTATTAGAGTTTGTAGAATATGAAGATATTCCTGACTGGGATGATAATTCAAGCGTATATATTCCCATGTTTAATGCAAACATTTTACTAAGATAAAAGGAGAGCTTTTTATGAGTGATGAATTAAAAGATATTTTAGAAGCATCTGACCGTTATAAGAAATTTACATTGCCTGATAAGCCTGCATGTTTTAAAGATATGTTTAAGGGTAGAAATTTTGATGCAGTACAGCTACATTCTACTCAGATTATTGATATCGGAGATGGCAAAAAAGACATTGTTGGATTTTACGGTATCTTTAGATGGGCTGATGGTAAGATTTATCCTCTTGATGGAGATATTTATTATGATGATTTCAAAGTAATAGGCTTTGAAGAGTTCCAAAATATACCAATGGGTGTTAATACTGGCATTGATATATTAGTAGGAGATGATTGGTAGGATTCAGTTTTGAATTATGAGTTCGGAGTTTTAGTTTATTGGTTTTTGAATAAAAAAATAAGGATAGGAGATAAAATTAAGTATGATGAAGAAAATAAAAATAAGTAAACATATAAAAACAAAAGCAGAGAAAATATTAGTTATAGGAAGTTACGGAAGTGGAATAGAGAGCAGACTATTAAATCACAATCCGAAGCAGATTAACAGATTTGTCATCTATCAGAGCATAGAAGAAATGAAAAGAGCAGAGGATGATTTCTATAATTATAACTGCATCATAATATTTTCAGCTTTATTAATATCAAAAAAAGATGATATGGATTATTACAAGGATTTTTTGCTTTACAAAGTTGTTTGTAAAGATAAGTTATTTTGTCCATTAGCTGCTTATATTCCACTAGGTTTTGGTTTAAATGAGGTTATTGTATTTGAAAGAGGCATAGGTGGATATTCAGTATGTGAAGAAGAAAAACTAAAGAGCAAATATTTAAGTCAGGTAGAAGAGTCAGTTCAGATAAAAGCTAAAGAAACATCTACCGGAAAAGTTGTAGATTTGAACCCTAACATAAATGATACCTATTTTGATACACTTATTTGTAATAAGTTTAAAATAGGTGAACTTGTATTGGTCGAAGGAAAACTTCCGGATAAATGGAACAATACTCAGAATTTAGAAGAAGACATTGAAAGATAAGTAATTTTAAATTAAGGCGTACTTAATTGTGCGTCTTTTTTTTATTTTCTAGCGTAAAAATGTCTGATTTTAAGTAGTAATTATACACTATTTAAGTATAAGGAGATTAAGTAATGAAGATAAAAAATGAATGGATAGAGATATCCCGAATGAATAAAAATAGAAAATTGGAAAGAGTTCAGGTATTATCTTTTGGACATTTTTATGTTATTAAGCTGAGTAAAAACTATTTTGCTGTATGTGATATAGATTTTAATAAAGAAATTACATCCGGTACTACCTTAGATAATGCTTCAAAAAAAGCCAAATTATTACAGACAGGCTATAAAATAGGCTATGAAGATGCAGATATCTATTAATAAATAGAGGAGAGTGATTGTATGATTTGTCCAAACTGTGATAGAAAAATGAAAGTAAAAAGAGAGACCGGATTCATACTTGACCTTAGTGGAACAGCAGATTACGACTTATATTATGATTATAATATATATCGTTGTCCTGATTGTAAGATAAAATATAATGAAGACAGAAGAAATGATAAATGGGAAATACCTAAAAAACTGCTGCCAACTGAAAAGCAGAAGAATACGATACTTTTTATTAATAATAGATTGCATAAAAACTTTGAAAGCTTAACAAAGAGACAGTGTTGGAAGATTATCAATGAGAACTTTGATAAAGCCAAAAGAGTGCCTTTAAGCCATTCATATGATAATTATGATTATTGTGATATTGATGATATTTATGGAATATCAGAGGAGTTTTATTATTAGGAGAAGAAAAATGGCATATCGAAATTATCATATTATTTATGAAGATGAAAATGATGTTAAGCGAACATATTTCACGGTTTCAAAAACAGCACAGGAAGCTGTCAATGAATTAAGAAGGCGTAACGAAGAAATCAGGATAATAATAGTCGGGGAAACTAAAAACGACTGGGAATAAATTATAGATGAATTATATAAAATATCAGAAGTAAAATAAGGAGCAAAACTAATTATGAAGAATACGGATAGCAGATATATGTATAAAGCAAAGAGAACAGACAACAATGAATGGGTACATGGATATCTTATTAAACTTAATCAGGTATATATGATTATTTCAGTGAATGCAGATACTCTTGGAAAAAGTGTTCCTATTAAGAAAGACACAATATGCCAGTGTACAGGCATGGAAGATAATAATTATAAGCTGATATTTACAAATGATATTGTTGAGTTTCAGCATAGAAAGAATGATAAGAACCCTGACAGATACCTTTTATGGTGGAATAAGGAAATGAGTGCTATGACAGCAATTGATGCAAATAAGTGTGTATATGATGGATATGATTATACAGGCTTAAATAAATATGATGTCATTCCTCTTATGCTACAAAACCCTTATGGAGATTTTTATGATATCAAAGTAATTGGAAATATTGTTGATAATCCGGAGCTTGTTAAGGTTAAAGAAGATTATTCAAAATCTTTCTTACCAAAAGATGCGGATAGGAAAACAGATAAGAATGACATTGATTTAGAGTTTTAATGGGAGTAATGCGAATGAACTTACTATTACATGCTTTGTTAGTGATTATTTGTATAGATAATATCAGTACTAAAAAGAATAAATTATCTAAGATTTTATGGGCTTTATCAGGATTATGTTTTTCAGTTTGCGTTATATTAGACATCATACAGATGATTTAGTATTTTTACATCTATTTTTAATAAGGAGATTATAACAACTATGAAAGGTATGAAGAAAATTTTATACAGCACGGCATTAATAGTTACATTAGCTTTCATTCTACCCGGCTGTGCAAAGTGTATAAGTACAGAAACATCAACTGTGCAGGTTAAAGTGATAAATAAATATTATACACCAGAGTATTCGATATCACGTTATGATTTGAACCTAGAAACAATTGTAATAGATAGAAACCCTGCTGTTTATAGAATTGATGTTGAGTATAATGGTGCAGAATTTAGTTTTTATGGTCAGCCTACATATAAGAAATATTCAAATAGGGTTGGAGAATATGTAAATGCAACAATTCAAATTAAGAAATATGATAATGATACTGCAAAATATAAGATAACAGGACTTGAGTAAAGGAAGGAATTACTGATGAAAAGAAAATGAATGAGAAAAAATACAATTTATGATACACTGCAAGCTAAAAAAGCAGCATTTGATGGATATAAAGTGTCTATTATGGATTATGAGGGAACAGAGTATAAAAAACTGGTAGAAGGTTCATCTGCAACCGGACAAACTCCATACATAGATGTAATTAAGATTAAAGAGAAGAATTGAAATAGAATAAAGCTTGAAAACAATTTCAGAATTAAAAAAACAAATTGAACAAATGGAGGAATGATTATGTGTAAAGTATTGATAAAGAATCCAAATAAAAATGTGGATTTTATTATTTACAATCATTTATTTTCCCAAGACCCATCATATACTTTTACGGTTGGACAATTAGTTTTAGAGTTACGCAGGTATAAATTGGATATATCTACTGAATATGTCGAAAAAGAGGTAGATAGTTTTGTTAAATCTGGGTTGATTAATCAGAAGTTTAGATGCTATTCGGTATGCGGACGATAGTACATTAATGGCTCTATTTTAGCTCTAATAACTTTAGATGAGGTACACAAGACGTATAAATGAGGTGGAATTATGATTTATAAAGAAGAAGTTAAAGATTTATTTACTGTTCCGGAAGATTATTATTTAGCACACTGTATCAGTGCTGATTTTGGAATGGGTAAGGGGATTGTCGTTGAGTTTAATAAAAGATTCGACATGAAAAGAAAGTTACAATTAAAGTACCCGGATTATATTAATCAGTACACTCATAAAAGAATTGGTGGAGATTGTCTATTAGAAGATAGAATATTGAATCTTATAACAAAAGAGAGATATTTCCACAAACCAACAATAATTACAATGAGGCTTGCACTTGAAAAGATGAAGCAGATTTGTTTAGAGAATAATATCAAGAAGATTGCAATGCCTGTAATTGGCTGTGGTTTGGATAGACTAAACTGGGCGGATGTTTCAGAGCAGATAAAAAGTGTTTTTACAGACACAGATGTTGAGATTTTAGTATGTAAGAGGTAATAATATGGCTATTTATATAACAGCCCATCCACATCAGAACTTATATTAATGGGTGGTAAAGGCTTATATGAGCTGGATATATTAACAGACTATCTTGAAAAGATAAAGGCTGTATGTGATTATAAGAGGCATTTCTTTGGTCATATGCATGTAAACAGAGCCATTAATGAAAAGGACATATGCTTGTATGAACAGATAATAAGAATAAATTAATAAGGACTAATTATTAAGCAATCCAAAACATAGAAATATGTGTTTAAACATAGACAGAAGTGGACACATTAAGTCTTCTGCTTGTGGCTTAATAATAGGTTTCAAGGCTAAGTGACTGCTACTACCGAAAGGCATGTTGCAGATATGAACTACGTTGTACAGTAAGGTAAAAACACACTTTTAGATGTAATCTTCAGTCTGAAACTCTGTGAGTGCCAACCAAGAAACAATGCTAATGTCCTGCATTGATAACAGGGAAACACATAACCTCTGTATGACATTGTCAAGAAGAAAAATTCTCCGAAAGGAAGGGGTCAGAAATGACAAATTGTGAAAATTATGCATTTGTATTAGATGCAGAAGGTAAACAATTATCGCCAACAAAAGAGAAAAAAGCTTGGTATCTTATTCGCAAGAAACGGGCGATATTGGTTAGTAAATACCCAATGGTTATACAGCTAAATAAAATTGTTTCAAATGATAATATTTGTAAAGATGAAATTCGTTGTGGTATTGATGATGGTGGCTTGCATGTTGGTATAGCACTTGTCCAAAAATGTCAGACTAAAAACAAGACTTTATTTAAGGGGACTATTGAACAGCGAAATGATGTAAAGCATCTCATGAAAGTTAGATGGGATTATAGAAGATGTCGCCGATATCATAAAAGATACAGACCCAAACGCATCAATAACCGAAGTTCATCTAAAAGAACTGACAGGATTGCCCCAAGTATATTACAAAAGCGTCAGGCTACATTAAGAGTTATAACACAGCTTAATAAATGGATTAACATTACAAGCTACTGGCTTGAAGATGTTGCTATTGATGTCAGAGTATTAACAGATGGTTTTAGTTCTTATGGTTGGCAATATCAAAAATCAAACAGACTGGATGAAAATATACGAAAAGCTGTAATTTTACGAGATGGATGTAGATGTATGGAGTGTGGACAGTCTAATTGCAGATTAGAAGTACATCATATTAAACCAAGACGATTAAATGGGTCTAATACATTGGGTAATCTTATTACATTATGTGAATCTTGTCATCAAAAAACTGAAGGTAAAGAAGAACAATATATGCAGCATTACTTTAATATATTGGAATCTTCTGATAACAAAAATCTCAATTATGCTAGTTATGTAATGATAGGCAAAACATGGTTAAGAAAACAGTTGTCACAGTTAGGAGTGCTGAATCTTACAACGGGTGGAAATACAGCAAACAAACGGATTGATTGGAATATTGAAAAATCTCATTCGAATGATGCAGTCTGCATCATAGATTTACAGCCTGATTCATGTAATGTAAAAGATTGGATTATAAAACCAATGCGTAGGCAGAGTAAAGCAAAAACAGATAATGTATTAGGAATTAAACACAGAGATTTAGTTTCTTACGTTTACAAAAATGGTGAACTACATACCGGTTATGTAACTGCATTATACCCTGAACTTAATGCATTAAATTTTCAAAGTCCAACAAAACATTGTAAAAAGGTAAATGTTAGAAAATGTAGAGTGCTTTGGAAATACAATAAAATTTATTGGTTAGACAGTGTATCATAAATACGTTTGTCTATAAATAAACACAAATAAGTATAATTATTTAAGGAGATAATATATGAATATATATGAATTAATCAAAGAGTTAGAAAAGATTCCTAATAAGCAGCAGAAAGTATTCATAAGGGGAAGTAATATGATGCTTATTCCTGTAGAAGCTGTGTGTATGCTGGATGATAACTGTGTTGGCTTACTGGGAGATTTATTTAAGAAAGATAAAAAAGCCTGATTAATATAAAATTATAAAATCAATCAATCGAAAGATTGCAGGTGATTTTGCACCTGAAGGGTGAGGGCTTAATCAATTCAGAATTAGGAATTCGGAATGAAGAATTGTTAGTTTATTTGTTTAAAGATATGTAACTCTGAATTTTAAATATATATAGGATTGATTATAAATCTTTTTATAATTAACCACTCACTAAAATCTATGCTAATAGTATCTATAGAATTTGAGGTTTTAGATATATTAAAATTAGCATAGGTACAAAACTCGCATTCAGAAAATGGATGTATGTGAAAGGTTTTAGATATATTAAATTTAACATAGATACAAAATAGACACAAAAAAGTACAAAAAATAAAATGGAGAGAAAAATATGGTATTATTAAGCTTCGCTACTATAGGAATGATATTTACATTTTTAACACTACTGGTAGCAGATTTGGTATTATTTGCTTTTTATAGGGCAGAACATAATTGTGTAAAGGCTGATAATAAGTATTTAGGCAATCCGGGATACTATTATAGGTTATTAATACTGTTTGGAAAAATTACTATTATTTATGCAGGGTTAGCTGTTACCTTTATGGCTGTTCTTGGAATAGCAGGACATTAAACCGGAGTAGTTTACATAATAAGAATATTTAAAAAGGGCTGTTTATATGAAAATATAGACAGCTTTTTTTATTTTTATTTAAGTTTATCAAGATTTTAAGTAGTAATTCTACACTATTTAAGTGTAAGGAATTTATAAGGAGAAAGATATATGGAAGATAAAAAATACAGATACAATGTTTGTTTAATGGCTGAAGAATATTCATCTGGATATGTAGAGCTTACTAAAAAGGAAGCTGAAATTGTCGAATATGCAACTAATACATCTAACTGGAAAGACAAAGAAATTGAGCCTTATAGTGGATTTTTTGGTATAGATACAGAGCATCCTGAAGAGATAGAAAAATAAATATTTTAGGAGATTATTATGGAAGAGATTATTAATGAAGAATATGAAGTGTTCTTGGAAGATATGAATAGGGGGATAATCTTTGATAGATTTCTTATGGTTGATGATTATGAAGATGAATACTCACACAATGAAATTGCTGAAGCAATGAATACCTTAGCATCCCGTATTAGACAATGGCTGCATGAAAATAAGCCGGGGAAGTACATAGTATCAGTATCGCCTGATTACTGTATATTCGTTATGACTGTTAAGGAAGCACAGATGCGTAATGTAAGTACCTATACATTGCTTAGTGTGGTTAAGTAAAGGAGAGAGTTATGAGTATAGAAGTGATAAGCTTTATATTATTAAGAATAATGCCTGTTATTTTTATAATATGCTTTGCATTCTATCTGGTAAATGCATTTAGGTATCGTAGTATTGCATTCAGGTATCCGCTTAATGCAGACTGGATGCCTTATGAATGCAAGGCTGGCATATGTTTAGTCGGAGTACTTTTATTGATGTGTGTGGATTTATTAGAGATAAAGAATTTAGTTGTTCTTATAGTGATATTGGGTCTTACAATTATATTACTTATATGGACTATATTTACCAATGTTTTTTATAACCATGAAGAAAAGAACAGACTATATAGAGAATTAATATATGTCTGGAATCAGGAAGATTTAACAGACTTCCAAAAGCATATGAGCCGTGAAGAACAGATTGCATTCTTAAAATCCATTAAGAAGACACGGACCATCAGATTAAATGAAAAGGAAGAAAAGATATATGATGAAATACATTTAATTGCTGATGATGCACAATTAAAACTTTTTGAACCAATACTTAAGAAGGAGAAAATAAGATGATTATAACTATATTTGCAAATGTAGTCTTTGTTGTTTCATTGATTATGCTTAGTTTTTATTTTGTGACTGCAAACATATACGATATGACTCTTATGGATAAGGCGTTTATGTCCTTGCTTATGGGAATATTACCGGTAGTTGTTAATGCAAGTCTTAAAAATTCTATAGCTACAGTGATAACCTTGTTAGTCAGTGTAACGACTCTTATATGGATAGCTTTTACAAAATTTTTTGAGAAAGAACATGAAAAAGAAATTCTTTATGATTGTTTGCTTTATGACATATCACAGGATAATTTAAAGAAATTCAGACATATGAGCCGTAATAAACAGATTGCTTTTCTAAAGTCTGTTATTACAACTGTAGAATCAGCAGAAAAGGAAGAGTCCACTGATGAGAACGGTAATAAGGTTATTACAACCAAGATAGTAATACAGCAAGTACCTTTAATTGAAAATGATGAAGAATTAGCAGAGTATGAACCAATTCTTAGAAAGGAAAAATAAGGCAATGAATATATTAGTTAAATTAATGATATTAATGATGTGTGTTTCATTTGTTTTATATATTTATTTTTCTATAAAGTCAATTAGATATCATTCTTTTAACAATGAAAACCCTTATTCAGATAAAGCAGGGATTTTATTTTCATGGCTTATATTAGTATCAATTATAAGGGCTGCATTTGAAATAAATAATCCTTATATTATTATGATTTTTTTAATTATAGGTACAATAATTAATATATGGGTTACATTTACTAAGTTTTTTGAAAGAAAGGCAATAAAGACTATCTTATATAATGAATTAATTCATGTATGGCAACAGGATTTAACTGGTTTTAAAAAGTGCATGAGCCGTGAGGAACAAATTAAATTTCTAAAGTCAGTAAAAATGAATAAAGAATCTGCTACTAGAGAGAATGGTATGCCAATAATTGAGCAGATTTCATTAATTCATAATGATGAGGATTTAAAAAAATATGAACCAATTCTTAGGAAGGAGATAAAACTATGAAACAGAAAAATTACAGAATAAAGAAAATTAAAAATATATTACCAGCATTAGGAATAACCATTATTATAGCTCTTATTATATTTTCTTATGTTTATATAATATGTAGCTCTGACATACCAGTATGGGCTAAATGGCTGATATTAACAAGGTAAAAGCCAGCCTTTTAAGAAAAGACAATAAAGACTATTTTATATGATAATTGACTACGGAGAGTTTATATGAAGCTTACAGAAAATGATGCTGTTGGTTTTCTTGAATCAATGCGACATCCGGATGAAAAACAGCAGACAAAATTAAAAGAAATATCTAAGAATATAACCTTAAGGGATATTCCTAATGGGTATGAAGCTGATATAAAGAATTTGGATATGTCTTTTTTAGGAGAAAAATAATGACGTTTAAAGAAGCTAGAAAAGAAGCAAGGAAAATAGCACAGAGAACCGGATATTGGGGATATATTTTTAAGGATAAATCCGGGGAATGGTTTACATCAGATTGTAATAATTTTACTTCTGATAATTCATTCTATGTAAATAAGGACGGCAGGGTTCTTGATATGCAAAAATTAAAAAAGGTAAAAAAGAAGCTTGATAAGCAGGGCATTAAAGGGATGTGTTTATTTTCGCCCGAATTAATGAAATATATTGAACAGCATGGCGGCTATTAGAAATATGATAAAAATATTACAATATATAGTGATTTTTCTTTAATTTAAGTTAGTACATATACACTACTTAAATATAATATAGTGTGGATTTTACATTATTTAGATAGAAGATAATAAATGGAGGCTATTTATGAAGATTATTATACTTTCGTTTGTTGTAACTTTTATGGTAATAATGCTGTTTAAATCAATTATTGATTTAATTGACAGAGTAAAAGAGAAGTCATTTTTATATAGTCTTATTGAGCAGTGTACTGATTGCAGCCATGATGAGATTATTACCTTTAAAAAGCAGTTATCAAGGGAAGAGCAGATAACATTTTTAAAATCACTTAAGTATAAGGAGTCTTATAAGAATGGATTCCTTATTACAGAAGAGATAGATTTAAAAATATATGAACCAATACTAAAAAGGAGATAAACTATGAAATTTAAGAAAAAGAAATCATTTTGGAAAGAATTTTTTAATGAGTGTGAAGGAGTAATAGTAGTCGGAGCAATTATGATATACATTGCTTTATCTGCCATTACAGGTCTGATATTGCCATACATAAATGGAAAAGAAATAAATCCGTATATAGAAGATGTAAGCAGTAAGTTTACAATATTTTTGATAAAAACAGCCATAGGTGGCATGTATCTATTTGGCATTATTTTCGTGCTGTTAATTGCTTTTGCTATTATAGGCATAATTGTAATAGCAATAGTAACCGGAATAACACATATAACAGCCGTAAAACGATACACATATCTGCCTCTTACAGCAGATGAAGTTAAAGAATCTATAAATGCAGGCTTATTTGAAGATACTCCTGAAAGTTATATAGACTACTTTACAAAGCAGATGAAGTATTTAGGTGGCAGTGTAATCTTTTCAATTGATGATATGAAAATAATAACCAAAACGGTAAAGGAAATATGGAATGAATCATTTAAGCTTAATAAAGATTTTCTTATCAGGAATGAAATAGAAAGTTATGATTATCTTCCATTTGGAGATGACAGAGCTGATTTATTTTGCCAGTTGAAAAAAGGCAAAGTAGTAACTTTTGATATGGACGAAGGTTCTTTGATTCAGACTATCGAATAAAAAGGAGTATATAGAATGAATGCAGATAAAATTTTTAATTTAGTTATACGTTTAATGTTTGGAATTACACTTATTTCAATTATAACAGCATTGTTCCTTGGACTTAGGAATGAAATAAAGGAGTTTTCAAAGGAAACCACAGAAGAGGTTCAGCTTTACAGTATCAGTACGGATAAGGAATACGAAGGTTCGTTTGTATTAGGTTCGGGAAGTATTGGTTCACAGGAGTATATAACTGCTTATCAGGTTACAGAAGATGGCGGTAAGAAGTATTTCAAGATGAACAGAGATAAAGTAACAATCTATGAGACATTAAACAATGATGAACAGGCTTATGCCGTAATAAAGAAGGCTTCATTAGGTATTAAAGAAATTAAGCTGTATGTTCCTAAAAATACAATCGAAAAGGAAATTAATCTTAGTTTATAGTAGGGATAAATTAAAAAAATATATATGGAAGGATAATATATGTCAATAAATAGAAAGAGAGCATTAATACCTAAAAAGAATACTGGTAAGCAGATGGATTATTATAGAAAACAGATTGCTAAGATGGGTGTTGAAAAGTCACATGCTAAATTTCATAAAGGATATCCTGATGATGATGAAGGGTTTAGTTATAAAGGAACAATAGCTGATTTAGAGTTTAAGAGAGATTTATTAAGAGGGAAAGACCCAATTGACGCATTATGTGATTTGCAGGAGAAGACTTTTACATATCAGTTATTAAATCTTAATCCAAATATTTATGAATCAGGAGAGGATTTTGATTATGGCTATAATGATGATTATTATTACGGTTCGTATTAAGATGAGATTATAAATAGATACCATAGGATAAAGAGAGCATTACATTTCTAAATGTGATGCTTTTTTTGTTTTTTTGCTTAAAAATCGTTAATTTTAGGTAGTAGTTTCACACTATTTAGATATAAAGAAAAAGATAATAAAACGATTGATTTTATTTATTTGAATTGAAAGGATAGGGAAGAAATTATGTGTTATATAATTGGAGTTATTGTACTGATAATAGGAGTTTGTGGGCTTATAGCTGGATATATAATTGATGATGATATGTATATTGTCTTATTTGTATGGGGATGGATAGGCGTACTTTTAGGAATATTAATGATAGCAGTAGCATTGCCAGATAAAAACATTAATGAAAATAAGACTATAAATGAAAACAGTACTGAAATAGAAGTTGTTACAGAAACACAGACGGAATCAGCAGCAAATAGTGCTATAAAGGTTGCATTGATGCAGAACTATCCTGAAGCTGAAATAATCAGTAATGAGAATGATTTACAGCATGGTATTTTTATTTATAACAATGAAAATTATAGCTTTGAAGTAGAAGATAACATTCTGTTTATAAAGCAGGATAAGAAGCTTATTAAATATATTTATTTAAACTAAAGGAAGAATATAAATATGGCAGTTATAGGTATAGTAATAGGGATAATCATACTTATATTAGGACTTTTTTTTATTTCTATGGGTATATCTCTCCGGGATACAATAAATTACATGTTAGCTCCGTATGGTTTCACGATAGGAATAGTATTCTTAATAATTGATGCTTTATATGTGTTTATATTTTTGATTTTGATATGAGTAAAAACAGAAAGTGATAATTATGAATCCAATAGAAATGGTATTATCAGGTACACTTCTTTGCATAGTAGTTATAAGTGGTTTGTATTTAATTAATGCAAATTTAAAAAATAATAAGTTTCTAAAAATATTAAGCAATGTTGCTTTATCATTAATTTTAGTTTTAAGTTTAGTCATTTTTGTGGAAGGCTGTTTTAAAGCTATTAATGAAAGAAAAGAATATGTAAAATTTTATAATTCAGTATGTCTGACTACTGAAGAAATGGAAAGGAAATAAATATATGAAGTTTACTACATATTCAGACGCTTATTTAAAAAGTCTGAAAAAAGATGAATTAATAGCTTTATACAGGCAGCTTGAAGATAATTTAAAATCGGAAATAGCAGAAAATGAAACGACAATGAATTATATAAGAGCTACCAATATAAAAATAACTGAACAGCATAAGAAAGACATTATAAAAGCAAGAAAAGAAGCTGTAGAAGAGTTTGTTGATACATTAATTTACAAGCTAGACTATTTAAAGCCGATAAAGGTTAATTTAGGATTTGATACTACAGCATTGACATTCAGAAAAGAAGTTTTGCTTGATTTAATTTCTGACATTAAAAAAGAACAGTGTTTAAAAACTGATAAGTCACCGACTAATGCAGATATATTTCGCAGTCTGTTGAAAAGATACAATTAAGTAGCTTCAGAAGAATTATGAAAGGTAAGGAAAATTATGTTTGGAACAATGAACTATATTTGGTTTTATATTTTTATAGGGATAGTAATTATATTGGGAATAGTTATGTTAATTATTTTTGCAAAGGGAAACTATTACCATGATAAAGGAATTCTTTCATTAACAATTATCCCTGCTTTGCTACTTATGGCATGTCTTGCGATAGAACCTTTTCTTGCTAATTATAATATGTTTAATCAATCTGAAAATAACATAAAAACAGCTATTAGAGATAACTATAACAACGCTGAAAATATAGCAGTAAAATCTGACAGCGGATATTTTTCTTCTGATAATGAGAATTACAGTTTTGAAGTGGTTGATGATACTTTGATAATAAAGAATGGAGAGATAGTGACTAAGTACATATCCGGGGATAACTATTAACTGTTTATTAGTATTTTAATGAAAGGAAAAGAAATATGAAGACAGATTTATTAAATTATTATTCAGACGGAAAGGCTCATAGTAATGAAGATATGAGAAAGTATTTCAAAACTACCCCTGATAGTGAAAAGTACCATCAGTTAAGAGCTGTACAGCAGATGTTAAAAAGAGAAAATAAGATAAAAAGAGTGTCTTATGGTGTATGGATATTAAATGCTTAAGAAGGAGATTTTTATGAAATGTCAATTTTGTAATGTAGAAATGATATATAAACCTAATATGAGAGGATTATATAGTCCGGGTATGGACCATAATATGAATGCTTTAATTGTTAATTATACAGAAGAAGTAGAAGAAGATTGTTTGATTTTTAAAATGAAAAGAAAAAAAGCTGACAGACTTATCATAAACCCTAAATATTATGTGTGTCCTAAATGTGGACAGATTATAACAAAAATACCGGATGATATGATAGATGCTGTAATTAAAGCGAAGGAGTACTATGAATAAAAGACAGTATAAGAAATCAAGAAAGAAGATAAATAAGGTTTGTATATTAGATGAATTTTTCTTATTAGATTTTACACCGGAAGAGTATAAACGCTACCTTGAAGATATTGAAGAGTACTCCTATAGACATCATAGATTCAAGCATTATAAAGATAAAATATCAGGAGTGATAGATTTTAGTTATCATCCGCCTATAAGTAAAAGATATTCAGATTATTTTAAAAATATCTTAAAGTATACAAGAAAATATGATATAAAAATCATCTTAAAGATATAAGAGCATATATCCAACAATGCTTAAACAGAAAGGTAGAAGTGTAAAAAAAGAATGTACTTTCGGAACAAAGTGTAGAAAGAAAAGAATGTACTTTCGGAATGTAATGTAGAAAGAAAGGTAATACATAATGAACAACAAAGAATATACAAAATGTAAGAAATGCGGTTGTTTACTTGCTGAAAGAAACTTTAAAAAGGGATTATGTGATGAATGTCAGGAAAACAGGAAGACTATCAGGAATACTATTGTTAAAATTATAGCTATGGTATTTATTGGAATTGCTTTAATTACAAGTATGGCTGTTATCTGTTTTCATATAAATAAGAAATATCCTGTTACTTATGAAGATTGTGTTATGCAGGTAGTTGATAAAAGAGAAGAAACAACTTATCGGTATTCAGGAAAAGCAATTGTTCCTATTACAAAATATTATCTTCTTTTTGATGACGGGAAAGAATTTCGTGTATCTCAGTATATATACGATAAAACTTATATAGATGATTGTATAATCGTTACTTATACTTATCGAAATAATAACATTGAAGATATGCAGATAAAGTTTCAAGATTAAGGAGAAAAATATGTCGATATTATCAATTTTATTTTGGATAGCTGTAGTGTTTTGAACTATATGGTTTATTGGTTATCCTGTATACAAAAAAGATAAAAGGACAAGAAATATTAACACTATATTATATAGTAGGACTTGATATAGGGGCTGTCATAGTTAATGCTCTTAATATTTTAAGATAATACATAAATAATAAGGAGTAAAGGATAGGAGAGAAAAATTTATGAAAAACGAAATCAATGATATAAGTAAGAAGAAATCATTTTTTAAGGAATTTTTAAAAGAATATATTCTTCACCTCATAGTAGCACTTATACTTTTATATTTCACCGTAGCAGGAATTATAGGTGATTTTTTATCAAAAAAAGATAACGCAGTAGACCGTATATTTGATGGAGTAATGAATGGATTTTTTGTTGCTTTTGGAATTGTTATAGTTTTATGGATTATAATACTTGTATATTGTAACATTAAAACTAATATAAATAAAATTAACGCAATAAAAAGATATACATATTTGCCTCTTACAGCAGACGAGTTAAGACTAAAAATCGACAAGGAAGACGTTTTTAAAGACCCTGCTGATTATATAAAGTATATATGTGAACAGATGAGATATTATTCCGAATCAACTAGCGAATATAAATCACTGAAGCTGACAATGGCAGATTTGCTTACATTATGCAGAACTTATGAAGAAGTGTATGAAGATTTAATCGTATTTAAGAATGAAGATTATAAATATTTTAACAGATTTAATAAAGCTTTTCCATTTGAGTTTAAAACCTTTGAAAATACATATATTAAATCAGATGATATTTTAGACAAGATTTCAGACAAAGAAATAGTAATATTCTGTTCAGATAAAACATTAGCAGAAGCTTATCTTTCAGGTTATAAAGGACAAGCTGTTATATATTATGTAAAGGATAAACTTTTGACTAAGAGTATAGACTAAATAAGAAAGAAGGATAAACATATGGTACATAATTTGTCAAAGATATTTATGGATTACGGAGATTCTAATTGGACAGTAGGCGTATTAATAGGACTTTTAATAGTTATAGCAGGAGTCATTTTATGGGGAATAGGCGTGGCGACAGAATTTGATATTCAAGGAATTCAGACTATATCAGGAATGATAACGATTATTGTTGGAGTTTTAATTATAATTTTACCAATAATAGGCTGCACCTGTGATAATGAAAAGAATATACAGACTGCTATTAGAAAAGAATATGAAGATGCTTCCTTCATTAAGAAAGACAAGAAGTTCACAAGCAATAATATAACATACGGTTATGATATTAAAGACAGAAAAATAGTTGTATATCCATTAGTAGATAATGCGAGTATTAAAATTATTGAGTGATTTGTATAAGGGAAAACAAAAAGGAGAAAAGTATGGACGGATTAATTATTAAGCATAAATGGTTAGACCTTATTTTAAAAGGTAAAAAAAACATAGAAGTTCGTGGAAGTGATACAAAGAAACAAGGCGAAATGATTTATCTGTTAGAGAGTAAAACTTCTAAAGTGGTTGGTACATGTAAAATAGCTGCTACATATCCTATAAGCTGTTCTGACTGGTCAGAAGAAAGAGAAAAACACTGTGTTGATATACCATATAGAGACCTTAAGAAAAGATATCCTAATCCTTATGCGTGGGTACTGGAAGATGTAAAGCCTTTGGATAAAGAAATGTATTACAAGCATCCTAAAGGAGCAGTTATATGGGTAAAGAATGTTGATGATTTGTTGTAAGGAGAATTTTTATGAATAATAATAAACCTTTTTACTTAGAAAACAGAAGTGCTGTACATAAGCTTACATTTGGATTACCCGGTTCAGGAATATCTTCCGTTATGGAAAAAGAAATTACAACTATTGCCAACAATACCAAGGATGATAATATTGTTGTTATTGATATTGATGGAGGACAATTTATAGAAACTGTTAAGAAGCTAGAGGGAGTAATTATTACTGCAAAAGAAATATTTGCATGTTTTGACGAAATTGTATTTGGGTCTTTGCAGGAATCAGATAACCAAAGTTATTGTGAAGTGTTTGACATCATAACTGCTATCTTTGAAGATTTAGGACATGGCTATATTACTCCTCATCAGCAAAGTGCTTTGTATGAGGCATTGGATGAAATGAGAAAGAACAATGAATCAAATACAATCAGTAATTTTATTCAGCGTTTACTGGAACTAGATAATGAAACGGCATCAATCTTAGAAGTGCTTAAGAAACTTTCAATTTATGAAAATAGCTATAATGCCATGAATAAATTGAATAATAATTTTGTTTGCTTTGACCTTGGTGATTGCCGATTAAAAAATATTGCATATTTACTGGCATTAAAAATGGCTAAGGACAAAATATGGAAAAATGGGGATAAAGGTATATATACTTGCTTATTTACTAAAATAAGCCGTGCTTCTTTAACAGAAGGAATCTGTAATTATCTGTCATATTTATATAAGCGTACAAGACAGCATTGGGGGCTAACTTCTTTTTACGCTATTAGTTTTTCGGCATTTTTAAATGAACAAACATTGAGTTTATTAAGAAATACAAACGAATTTATTTTCTTAAAGCAAAATGCCTGTGATATTGATAAAGTTTCATTGTATTTTGATATACCGGATGAATACTTGCAGTTTCTTAGACATGCAAGTGCCGGGCATGGTGTTTGGACAGATGGGATACAGTATGATTATGTAGATTACAATGAATAGGAGAGTGAATATATGAGTGATTATAGGTATATGAGAGTTATCCGCTGTAAGGTGGATATGAATAAGATAGGAGTATCATCTATTTGGGATTTAGAGGATAAGTTTCCTGAATTATTTGATATGAGTTTGCCAAGATACTTTGCAAAAGCCCCTGTAGAAGAAGAGAACTATTTGGATTACGTTTTAGAATCAAAGGTTAGTTATGATGGTGGAGACTGGGGAAAAGCCAGATATCTTACGGATAATGAAGCAGTTAAGTATCTTGCTTTATTCAGTCAGATATATCCTGATGTAAGAAAAGAGGATTTAAGAGCTGTGGAGTTCTGTTGGTATGATTGTTCTGAAGCACCATTATATTTCAATGTTGTAGAAGAAGAGTGGTTATAGGAAGGAAATATAATTAATGATAAAAATTGTAGGCGGACAAAAAAGTACAAGCTTAAAATATAAATATATATGCTTGATAAATTTAGCCCACTATTGTAAAAGTATAAATAGTGATTGTAGTAAATGTCAGCGTAAAACTGAGTGTGATGAATTTCAGTTTTTTACTCAAGAATATGGACATGAAAATGATAAAGAATCCGTGAAAGAAACTTTTAAAAGGTGGATTTCTTAAAAATAGATATTTACTTATAAATTATAAGGAGAATAAAAATGGTTAATAAGAAAATCAAAATAGATTATCCATATGAAGTAAAAACTTTTATTGAAGAGTATTTAAAAACAAGCCCTTCATCTTCCTGCCATGTACTTATTTATCATGGTTTTATAAAAAAATCTGAAGCTATATATGCTAAAGGAAAGATACTATACATGGATAGTTTTAAGTATTTAAAATACTATCGGTATGCTTTAATAAAACATGTAAAAATAGATTATTGTCACGATATTAAAATTAAAATATGGATTTAAAAGAAAAGGAAGTATAAATATGAAATTTACTAAAAAAGAAATTATGGATGCCTTTCTATTATTTTTAGATGATGCTCTTCCGGTGTTTAACTGTAAAAAAATAGAGATAGAAGGAAATTCCAATTGTGACAGATGTGATATATGTATGATGAGGCAGTATTTATACAGGGTTAAATCCGGAGAGCTTCCAAAAGCTGCATATCAAAATAACGGAAGAGACTATCCACATATTTAAGTGAGGTGTGTAATATATGAAAATAAGAGAGTTAGCAGATTATTGTAAGAGTATAAATATAAATTGTGATGAATGTATACATAAAAAGAAATGTGACAATTGGGAAGAGGTTATTGCTTATGCAACACCTGTAATGATTGTAGATATGGTTGATAAAAATAAAGATGTTGAAGATGAATTAAAGGAAACTAAAATGAAACATAAAAAGATAACAACAGGTAATTACAATTGTAACCGTTCGCTTGTAAATGAATCATTTTTTAAGGCATTAGATGCGTTTATTCCTAATGATATAAAAGGTAAAACTTGTTATATTGATGATGATTATATATACGCTGACAATTTATTTTATGATAATAGAATACAAAAAGTTATAAGTGAAGATGAGTGGGAAAAAAATTGTGCTGATTATACTAGAGAACAAAGAAAATCTCAAGAAGAAGCATTAGAAAAACAGGGATTACTAGAAGCATATATAGCTCTTGAAGAGTATTTACAAAGTCATAATAGTATAAAGATGATATATTCTGATAAAAGTATAGATTGGCAGGCTCCTTATGAAATAATTAAACGAGATTTAACTTATGGTTATAAACTTTGTAGTTTTGAAATAATAAATAATATTATTATTTGGGGAATTACAGTATATGACCGGGCTATTAAAGAAAATGATTGCATCAGAGGTATGGATAGATGTTATTTAATGTATAAAGATGGAACAATAGTAGAAGCTGTACCGTTACTTGATTACAAACTAATGCGTGGAGAAAATTATATATCTTCAACAATAAATGATAATACATATGTAGATATTTCTAATTATGTGAAAGGAAACTAAATGATAGACAATTATAAGGCTTCAGAGCTTACAGACAAATTAAGTGCAGTATTTGGCAATGTAAAAGAAGAAAAGGTTTCAATATCAAAATATAATGAATCCACACAGACCTATTATGCAGATGAAGCACTGGCAAAACAGCATGTAAGACAGATAAGCAAAGCAGATATAAAGACAGTGGAAACAAAGAAGACACTGGATAGCTGTATGAAGGAATTAGAAAAGAAACTGCCTAAAGATAAATGGCACTCAAAGAGACCAAGGAGCAGATAAGATTATAAGGAAGGATTAATCGTATGGGGAAATTCCGTGGTAGTAATAGCGACAGTAATACACTGTATCAATCTGTATTTTTTCAAGTATTCAATTACATTAACAGATATATCAGTGACAGTCATAACAGTTATTCTTGCAGGAATAGCTTCCATTACAGGTATAACTGCATTAACACACTATCAGAAGGAAGTTACGGATAATATTAATAAAGAACTTACAAAGAACAAGGAACTGGTAGAAAAAATGGTTAATGTAGGAGAATAATTATGAGGAATAAAAAGTTTTTTACACAAAATGATTTCTTTATACAGGATGTTATACATCTATTGGTTAATATCATTAAAATTCTTGTATTAACCGGTATCCTCTATGAATTAGGAATGCCTAGTGATATATGTTTACCATTAGGAAAAGCTATTATTATAGTAGAAGCCGTATATTGCATAGGAAATATGGTATTAAGATACGCAGCAGATAAAGATTTTGATGAGAATATAAAAAAATAACAGGACATATTTTTTATATAATGGTATAATTAAAAAAATAATATTATAAAAGGGAGAGATTTTTATGAAAAAGAAATTTATAAGCTGCCTGTGTATGGCTATAGCTGTAATGTCTTTATTCGGATGCGGTGGTTCTGATAAAACAGATAATAATAGTCCTACTAATGAAACTGTAGCATCTGTGGAAGAAAAAGAGAATACAACAAAGAAAGCAGATGAAAAGACAATAGAGAGTTCTTCAGAAGAGGATGAAAAGGAAGGAACATTTTATATTTTAAATTATGATGGAAGCCGATGCTATATACCTGTACAGCCGGGTAAGGAGTATCATTATTTTACAGATGATACTGAAAAAAAGTATAGAGATTTAGTATTTTGCGATTATGAGGATTACCATTGTACATATTCAGATTCATCAATCGCTGTAGATAGTGATGGAGTAAGTCTTGAAAAAGTACAGAAATTGCATAACGATTTATCAGGAGAAATAAAATCAACAGATATAAATGGAAAGACTATTTACTATGGATATTTCACTAAAGATAGATTTTTTAATGATAATGCTATTTATGCATATGAAGATGCAGGCAATTCAACATATATTGAGATGTATGTGAGCTTAAAGGGAACAGCTACTTTATCTGAAGATGAAGTAATTAACGTCATAAAAGAATTTGTAATACAGTAATCATATATAACAAAAAAATATATAGTGATAAAGGAGTCTGATTTATTCAGGCTCTTTTTTATTTTTAAAGATTTTTCCCGGATATATAAGATTTTAGGTAGTAATTTTACACTATTTAAGTATAAGGAGAAAAATTATATGAAGGAGAATACCATGAATGGTTATGAAAAGATTTCAGATGAACTAAAAAGACAGGAGAAAGTTAATAAGTTAAAGTGTAAGATACTGACTGATATAAATGAAAAGGTAGATGTATGTAAACGGGAGTTACATTCAGATACCACTTCAGATGAAGACTATTCTTTTTGGGTATACAGATATTTTTATCTGTTGGAACTAAAAAAATATATTGAAAATGAATATACATTTATGTGTTGGACATGCGAATACGAAGATAAAGACATTAGGATTTATATAATAGATGACCTTTATCTTAATATCTGGCTTCAGGATGATTATTCATTTGTTGATACTTTTTTGTATAAATTAGAATTTGAGACACAGATAGGATGCAGTTATAGTAATATGTATCCTTATCTGAATGATAATTATTTCGGTTATAATTTTACAGATATAGTTGATGAAATCTTATATAAGCAAAAGCTTCAGAAAAACTGTTCTGAGTAATTAGTCATGCAAGATGAGCAGTTACGAAGTAGATGTAAGAATAGAATAAACAAGTAAGAATTATTGTTTTCCTTGGGAGGTAAAAAAATGAGAATAGAAGAAATCGCTTTAAGACAAGAAGCAAGACAAATGTTATGTGAAGCAGGTTTAAGTAAAGAAGAACTTAAAGAACTGGTATTAAAAGATATAGATGATAAAGTAATTCAAGCGATAGAAAGCAAAATCAAGGGTATTGATTTTGAACAAATGATTACGGATAGAGTCGATAAAGCTTTAACCAAAGCAGTTAATGATATTGTCCGAAAAGAAGTAGAGGGATATTTTTATAGCAGAAAGCTCAACATTCGTGCAACTGCTTCATTTGAAGAATAAAAAATGGTAAATATAATAAGAAAAGAGGTGTAGTATGAAATTAACAGGAGAAATAATTCTTGATGAAAAGACAACACAACAATTGAAAGAAGAAGTCAGAGTAGAGGTTTTAAAAGATATAGAAAAAGACGGTCTTGATTATGAAGAAGCATTAAAATTTCTTAAAAGCATTAATTCTGTTACTGGATTTAGGAATATTTTTATAGATAGTCTATCTGAATTTTTACCAAAGATAAAAAGTAAAGATTTCAATTTTGATGATGAAAAAAATTTTAATAAATTGAAGATGTGCTTAGAAATTATGAAAATGTAATTATTAACAACAATTAAGATTAGCAAGAATCAACAGTTTCTCACGAGAGTAAGAATTATTGGTTTCATGCGAAGTTAGAAAGAGAGGAAAATATGAAAATTTTAGAAGGACACGAAAAAGAATATAAGGATTGGTATGATAAAAATAGTGACGGTTATGGTAGAGCTTGTTTTACATATGCTGAAAGATGGGCAGAAATGTTAGAGAACAAGATTGAATCTTCTACAGAAGATGTTATGAAAGTTATTGTTGATAATGCTGATAAATTAAGCCATGAAGCTGATACTGAGGGCATTACAGGATATATGTATGGATATGCAGTTAGTATTCTTTCACAGTGTTGGAAGTATGGAGAATATCTTAGAAAGTGGCACAATAAGAAATACAACTATGATGGTGATGGTGTTGTAAATCCAGCAATTTTAACAATGGTTAAGAAATAATTATATGTAGTTGATTAGTGAAATTTACATACTATATATAGCACTATAAAAGAGATGAACCATAATATATAGTGATAAAAGTACCAAGAAATTTCGATTTTTATGAGGAGGAAATTTTATGAGCATTAAATTAAAGGATGCCAGACATGAACTGGATGTTTTAGAAGAGTTTATTAATAACCCTGAATTAATTATGTCTGATTTATCCGCATACGGAGTAAGCGATTATGATTTTTTGTTTAGGAATATAACTGTTAATGGTAAAACATTTCATGCTGCCATGATAGAATATTTAAAGCAGATTGAAATATTTAATAATGATGATATATTTTTAACACCTTATTCAGATGTTGATAATGTAACGGTTAAGATTTCTTCATTTGACGAATTTCACAGTCAAAATATTATGTGCATAGATTTCATAAATCATACTTACAAGATTATTGACGATTGCATCAAATATTATAATAAAATAATGAATGATGAACCTGAGTATGAGCCTTATGAAATACAGGGTATTTTAAAAAGATACGAAAATTACACATTAAGAAAGAGACTGGCTAATGCACAACATTGTTTGTTTAACAAAGATAAGACATGCAGTGTCAGGATACTGGATTTCTTTTTCAGTTTATTTGTGTCTAATAAATATTTAAGAAAGATACTTGATAAGGAATATAAAAGAGTTGAGAAAATAAATAAAAGTCTAAAAAAGGGCTATGATGAAGACGTTGAAAAACAGAAACTTTATATACAGAAAGCCCCTGAGCAGATTAGGAAAATTGAACAGAAGCAAAAAGAAATTGCTAAATACCTGTCTAAATACGGGTTTAAAGAGAAAATAGAAGGAGACCAGCTATGAAAACTTTTAAAAAAAATTCACTTAAGCTTATTTGTATAGATATAATAACAATATTTTTAGCTTTTGTCTCTATGAAAACAGGTTATATGTCGCTTTATAAGATATGTTTTCTTATTTCAGTAGCGGCATGTGATTACACTATTATGTTTGTTACGCTTTCCTGTGTTTGGTTTATTAAGCAAAGAAGAAAGCATGAAAATAAGGAAAATAATATAAAGGAAAAATGATATTATAAAGAAACCAATTTTATTTAAGAGAACAAGAAAATCTGTTATAAGGAAATTATCAAGTTGTTTTGATTACAGTAGGTTTACAATATTAGAATTATTTTATATCTTATTCCACTTAAAAGAATTAAATGAAATGTTTAATAATTTCGATGATAATAAGAAGTAATATAGGTACATCACATATGTATCTAAATGAAAGACTGCAATAGCTGTCAATATAAGGAGAAATAATAATTATGAAGACACTTAATGTAATAAATGAATTAATCGGAAAAGCAGAATCAGAAAATGAAAGACGCATATTAGATACAGTAAAAAATGCCTTGATAGAAGAAGTTAAGGAAGCCTCTAAGAAAGCTCTTCTCTGCAGCTGGTGGACTGAAGGTACATATGATGATGACGGATACTCGAATGATGATGAAGAAGAAGTTATATATGCAGACAGGGCTGTTAATATTATTGAGAGTATTATATATGATGATGATGAAGGAGAAGATTAAGAATATAAAAATATAAATATTCTTATATAATATCCGGATTTTTCGTTAAAAAAGTTAGTAATTACACACTATTTAGATATAAAGATAGATATAGATAACAAGGAGACTAAGATTATGGAAAAGACACTAGATTTAAAACAGGGAACAACACTTTATACTGTTGATTTTGAAAGAGAAAGATTCATTCCGATTGTAGTATCAAATTTAACAGATAAGACGGTTACGCTGAAAAATAATAGTAACTATAAGACATTTTTTAACTGTGAGGGAGTATTCAGTCATACTTCATTTTTAAAGATGTTCGGAACATCATTATTTGTTTCAGTTAAAGATGCAGTAGCGTTCAATGAAAAGTTATCATCAATAAAAGAATACGGTGTTAAATCTGCCCGCATTTGTAATGATAAGAATGAAGAGAAGAAAGATACGGAAGCTGATAAGAAGAAGCAGTTGGTTAAGCAGGTTATTTTACAGTCTGATATGCCGTGGCTTGCACTAAATGAAGGCTTTATTGATTATATTCTTTCTAATAAGGAATATACAGATACTATTTTACATTTTACTTAAATAGAATGGACATTTTCTATCATATATATTAGACTATATTTAGTTTAGTATATATGATAAGAAGAAGGGAGTCTGTTATGGGGGAAATTAGAAGTACTATAAAAACAGAAGCAAGTATAGCAAAGCTTAAATTAAAGAAAGGTATGAAGTTATTTTTTGGAGCAGTAAATATATTAATAGTTGCTTTTATGATAGTGAGTCTGTTTCCAATAGAACACATATCAGTATTTATAGCGGAGCTGTTAATGTATTGTGCTATTATAGCGGTAGTTAATGCTTTGTATATGGTAATAAAGAAGCTTATTCAGAAAAGTATTAATAAAACAAAAGTACCTGTAGACAGACCATATTCACGATTAGAAGAATATTATATGAATACTAAGAGGTGATTTTAAGAGGGCATAAATTGTCCTCTTATTTTTATATAAGTATGTAATTGTTGTTATTTCCATTTTTTTCCAGTATAATAAGCTGACGAATATAGAATTTTTTTTAAAAGAAAATAAAGGGGGAAATGGCTATGGGCGAAAATAAAATTATAATTCAAAAGGAAAGCTTTAATGGTATATCAGAATATTCACTTGCATCAGAATATTTAAAAAATAGGACCATATTCATTTTTGGAGAGATAACCACAGATACAGCTAATGACTTTGCAATGAAGCTGTTATATCTTCAGCAACTTAGTAATGACCCGATAAAAATACTAATAAATTCAGTAGGCGGAGAAGTCTATGCAGGACTTACAATATATGATTTAATACAAGGAAGCTCATGCGATATAGAAGGATATGTAGTAGGAATGGCTGCAAGTATGGCGGCTATAATACTTATGGGATGTAGCAAGGGTAAAAGATTTATACTTCCCCATAGCAGAGTTATGATACATGAACCATTAGTTAATCGTATAGGTGGAAGCGCAAGCTCGGTTAAGAGTTTTTCAGAAGATTTATTAAGGATGAAAGAGACACTTAATAATCTTATGGCAGAAAATACTGGGAAAACCATAGAGGAAATAGATAAGGCTACAGGGTTTGATAATTTCCTATCATCAAAAGAAGCCGTTGAGTTTGGAATATGTGATGAGATAATCAATACAATAGATTTTACCCAGTAATGAATACCCAATAAGTATTTATGGAAAGTGAGGGAATGAATATGGATAATGTTATAAAACAGAATGAACCATTAAAAGTACCTGATGGAGCTTTTGTTTTGCCGGATGGAAAAATGGTAAGTATGAATGAGCGTATTACCATGTTAAATAATAATGTTATTGTATGTGGTACATCAGGAAGTTTAAAAACAAGAAACTTTATTATTCCGAATCTATTAGAAGGAGTAGGAAGCTATATCATTACAGACCCAAAAGGTAATCTCTATAATAAATATGCAGGATATTTACAAAAGGGAAAATTATATACCGTAAAGAGAATGTCATTTATTAATCCAGAACAGTCTATACATTATAATCCCCTAGCTTACATTAAGACAACTTTAGATATACAGAAATTAGTATATAACCTTATATTTTCTAATAAAGAAGATAAAATTGTACCAGACCCATACTGGAATAATCAGTCTGTATTTTTGATGAATTCCATATTTGCATACCTTTATGAATCAAAAGAAGATAACCCTAATAATAATAATATTCCGACAGCTATTAATTTATTAAGAGTCTGTGGAAGAACAGATGCTAATACTAAATCATGTAAATATCTTGAAATTATAAAGAGACATAAAGAAAAGTATCCTGACAGTTGGGCTTATGAACAGTATATGAATGTTTATACAGCACCTAATAAAACCTATGATACGGTAGTCAGCAATTGTCTTAGTAAATTCTCTATTTATGATACTAAGGAGATAAGAAGCATGTTATCTTCTAATGATTTGGTATTTTCAGATATAGGAAGACAAAAATGTGCGCTGTTTATTGAGATTTCTGATACAGATAAATCAATGCAGCCACTTATTAATACACTTTTTACGCAGGCTTTTAATGAGTTATGTTTATATGCAGATAGCAGGGAAGACAGTAGATTACCAGTTCCTACAAGGTTTTTCTTAGATGACTTCCCATCTATGAAGATTCCGGATTTTGATATTAAATCAGCAAATATCCGTAGTCGAAAGATAAGTGTAACGATTGTTATTCAGTCTCCTTCCCAGTTGGCAGGTATCTATGGGGAGAACAGTGCAAATACAATAATAGATAATTGCGACACTTTAATCTTTACGGGTACTAATTCTCCCGAAACAGCAAAAGCCATAGGATTAAGAGCTAATAAGACACCGGATACAATATTGCATATGCCACTTGGTCACAGCTGGATATTCAGAAGGGGGCAGATACCTTACATGTGTAAGAACTTCAATCTTGATGAATGGATAGAAGATAACCACCGCTTATTTAATGTATATAAAAAAATATAATTTTTTCTCATAAAAAAGTCAGTTTTCGTAAAAAAAAGTTAGTAATCCTACACTATTTAAGTAGGCTTAAATAAATTCTTAGATATATTTTTGATATTTAACTGAGTTTAATAAGCCTGATATTTGTAAGATGTAAAGGAGAGATAGTGTAGATGAATTTATCTAGTTATAAGACAAAATCAGAAGTATTGCAGAGAAAGATGCCAAGAATTATTGGTAATAACCAGCATAAGGGAAAGACATTAATTGCATTGGACGGCGGTTATTCAGCAGTTAAAGGAGTAAGCCCGGAAAGAGCTTTTATTTTCCCATCATACGCTAAGAAGATTGATAAGGAATTAGAAACTGTAGCAGCTGTAAAGTCCTTTGATATTCAGTTTAAGAATAATAAGACCGGAGAAATCTATCTTGTTGGACAGTCAGCAATGAGTCTTATTGATAAGGACGACTTGGACGGAACAACAGATGCGTCTATCTATACACGATATAGATATAACAGTGAGATTTATAAGGCAGTAATGGCAACAGGACTTGCTATCGGATGTATCGGAGCAGGAGACAATGAGATTTTCCTTCAGACAGGACTGCCTGCTGCCTATAAGGATAGAGATGAATCAAAGATTAAGGATGCATTGGCAGGAGATTATGATATCTCTATTAAGTTAGGAAACCATGACTGGTTAAACTTTGTATTTACACTCCCTAAAGACCATATTTTTGTAATGGAACAGCCACAGGGTACATTATGTGGATGTGCATATGGACCGGAAGGACCTACATCACAGGGAATTGATATTCTTACAAGTAATGCCATTATTCTTGATATTGGATTTGGAACAGAAGATATCTTTGCTATCAGAGCAGGATACAAGAATGGTCATCAGACATATTCTGATACGGGAATGAGAAGTGTATTTGATGAAACATTAAGAGAACTTAAGAAGAATTACCCTATTGAAACCAAGGTATTTGAGTTACAGAATTACTTGGAAAGTGGAGCATTGCAGGTATTTGACCCTGATACATTTCAGGTAGAGCCTGTAGATTTCAGTAATATCTTGGTTAAGAAGAACGAAGAATTATGTGATAAGAGTATTAGAAGACTCATGCAGGATTATGATAACCTGTTAGACTATAAGTATCTGATTGTAACAGGCGGTACAGGAGAATGCAGATTTGAACAGATTAAGAAGATGTTAAGTGGTATTCCTAATCTGACAGTTCTGCCGGGAAATATGAGTTATCCGGATTTACCATTTTCATTCAGTAATGTAATCGGATATTATTCATTCCGTCATGCAAAGTTAAAGAAAGAACTTAACTAATTCTGAATTAAGTTAGTTTTTAAGAGAGGACAGATATGGAAAATGTAAAATCATTATATCTGTATCCAACGCATGATAGTGACCTGTGCGGATTATTAAAAGAAGCAGGATTAAAGGGCTTTAGAGACATAGCCAAGGATGCGCTAAGAGTGCTTACAAGACCAGGCTATGTTCCTAAAGTAGTTATTCCTGAATTTAAGCCATCGCTTGAGGATGAATATGAAAAAGTAAAGATGGTCCGATTATCAATACAGTCGAAAAAGGATGAAGACATAAGGGAACTCATATCGCATGTAAAGCCCAGACAGTTTAATGGATTTATAAAGACAGCGATGAGATTCTATATAGGTGTTATTCCTACTTTATCATGTATGCTGGATATGGAACTTATTAAAACAGTTCCGGTATATACACCAAATGGAGTAATTGTATTCCCAAATACTGTAGACAGAGTAAACTTTAGTACAAAGAAAAAGAGTGTAAAGCAGAAGAAAGATACAATAAAGAAAGCTAATGATGTAATTACAAGAACAGTAAAGCGTAATTCTACTATAAAAGAGACTGAAGAAAATCTTGAAAAGAATAATAAAGATGAAATAAAGTCCTTTAATTCACAATCAGAGAACTCAATCCCTGATAATACAGGCTTTAATGATACCGGAATTAATAACACTGAAATTGATGTATTATCATTATTAGAGAATTTATTAGACTAGAAAGGGTAAGAGTTCATATATGGAGAAGAGTTGTATAAGTGTTAATGAAGAGGGGATTAATAATACAAGGAAGCTGTTAAGAGATTTCTCTTCATTTTGCAGGGGGCAGAGTTTACCTGTATTTGTAGCATCTTGGGATAAAAGTAAGCAGAACCCTATTATGGAGACGGTGCTTCCTGTAGAAGTAGGGATTGAAGATACAGAGATAAATATTAATTTTGATAAATTTATGAAGGAGTATATGTATCTTAGAATAGAAGAGAAGAAGAATGCGGATAAATCAAAGTCAGAAGAAGACACTGATGAAGACATTGATGAATAAGGAATAAAAAAGAGCCTGATAAAAAATCAATGTCATTAAGTTAAGCGATTTTTAACCAAAAAATAACCCTCTCTAATCTCTGTAAAAGAGAAAAGGGAGGGTTGTTTTTATTATTGCATGTTATATATCAAACCTGTTGTATTGTATTGGCTTAAAAACATATCAAAGTAAGCATCATAAGTTTTAGGCAATGAATATGCGTTAATGGTTTCTCCCGATGCGTCATTTTTTGCTATATACGCCATTGGGTATTGACAAACCCAATCAACAACGGTACACTTTTTTGCCTGTTTTGTATTTCTATTGGCATAATAAAAAGTTCTCCTCTTTTAAATAATGGCTTTATTCCTTTTAGCGCATTCAATGTATCTAACATATTTTATCTTTCCTCCTTATTTTTCAATAGTTGTTCTGGATTCTGTTTCATAGCATCCATATACATCCGAAAAGCTCTTTCAGCAGCTACCGTCTTAGTTTGTCCAAGGCTTTCACAGAACTGCTCAAATTCCTCGTGCAATGCTCTGTCGAGATATAAGTTTAAATATCGCCCGTCTTTCTTTTGTCTAGGCATTTTTGTCACCCACTTTCTCAGCACAAGAATTATTATTTATCAAGTTTTTATTTATTAATGTATTCAAACCTCTTTTATTAATCTCTTTTAAAAGAAAGTTTTTGACACTTGAGAGTTCCAATACATACATTTCATCATAATTGCCTAAACTTCGTCTCGTATTTCCTTCATCCTCAATTACTGCGTCCATTTTGTTGTATAAAAACACAATGTCTTCGTTTGATAAGTCATTGATAGGGGAATATTTCTCTCGAAACATTTCAAAGGGATTTCGTAAATATCTCAAAACTTTGCTTTCTGTTTCAGTTAATAACATATAAACCTCCTTGAATAATTTTTGATGTGGCGGGGAGGATTTGAACCTCCGACAACACCTGCATGGTTCCTTCCACGCTTTTACGATGCCATACAGGAGTGCTACTTCCAGACTGAGCTACCGCCACATATACTGTATTTGTTAATGTTATTATAACGCATAATTCGATATTATTCAACTCTTAAAAACAATAAAAAATCAGTCCTTTCAGACTGACGAATAATGTAAAAAATATCGGGTTCTTTTTATTTTGTCCTGATTTTTGGTAGTAATTCTACACTATTTAAGTGTAAAGATTTAATTATAAATTTAGAAATAAAAGGAGATTAGTTATGGTAGATATGAATAATATTAAAATTGGAGATAAGTTATGGTTTTCAGATTGGAGAACAAATCGTATTGTATATGGGTTTGTAATGTCTAAGTCTGAGTCAGTAATTTGTTTAGAAGGGGATATGAATGATACAAATGAAAGCTTTAAAGGAACTGAAAGTTTTATAGGAAATCGTAAATGTGAATGGTTTGAAGTTTACACATCAAAAGAAGAATTAATAAATGCTTCAAAAAGCAGTTTTGAAAAAGAAGTAGAGGCATATAAAGCGGAGATTACAGATACAGACAGCTTGTTAGCATTTCCTCTTAAGAATGATTTGACTTCAGATTATGCGGCTGAAACAGCATATAAAGCAAAAGCTATTGAATTTGGATTTAATATAGAACATGAAGAGAATATAGAGTTAGACTAAAGGAAAGACTATATGGATGCATTAATTAAAGCTAAAAGAGATAAAATAACAAAGAAAACCTTACAGAACATAGGAGTAGTATTTATAGGAATAATATTATTCGTCATTATTCCAGCCATAATACTTAAGGATATTTTATACCCTATGATATTTTCTGTTTTATGTGTGATTGCAATATGTCTTGTAATAAGAAGTTTCTTAGACCTTAATGAAGAGCTAAATACACGAATCAGATTAAAGCAGGTAATAGAAATTGGAAATGCCATTATAACGACCATAGATAACGGTCCTGAAGGTTATAAGGTTAAGACCATGTATATTAAAGATGATAAGGTATATATAGATACCCTGTATGATTATGATATTTTACCTATATTATTCAATCCGGATAATAAAGACAAAATATCTATACAGATAACAGGTAGTTTAGATGTGATAGTAACATTATGATTATAAGAAAAAGGATAATGACTGATGATTATAAGAAAAGGACATAAAACAGATAAGACTGTATATATAGAAAATACAATATATAAGTATTTCATAGATAAATATGGAATTGAACTGGAGCATGAATATCACATGAAAAATGGAAATATTCCTGATTTTTATAAAGAAATTATCATAGACGGAAGAAAACAGGATTCAATAATTGTTGAGATAAAACAGGCTGCATCAGATTTCTATTCAGGACATGGACTAAATTTTGCCGGAATGAGTAATTACATAGCTGTTCCTACTAATCTTATAGGGCTTGCTGTTGATTTTTTAAAAGATAATTTTCCATATAGGCAGGATATTGGAATATTAGAGATAACTGATTCGGGATTAGTAAGAACTATCCGTTATCCCAAATGGGGATTTTTTACGCCGTATCATCTGCTATATGCAGTTTAGCATATAAGAAAGAGATAATGTTAACTCAGAAATTCATATTAATATATTTTCTTTTAATATCACAATTTAGTTTGCTAAAATATTTTTATTATACACTACTTAAATTAATTAGGAATTATGAATTTATTTAATTCCGAATTGAATTAAATATGTGTAGCAATGAAAAATAACAGATGATAAGAAACCGTTACAGATTAGCTGCTATACTACGAAAGAAAGACATAAAGATATGCTAATCACAGCGCAGATATGTAGTTTAGCAATGTGTACATTAATTTTTATATTGTATATATCGAATAAGAAGCTGAATACATATTCAAGACAACTATTTAAAGGATATTTAATATCCGGATTTTCCTGTATAGGATTAACAGCAATAGTGACATCCTTAATGCAGACAGGACAATATGAAAGCCTACAGGCTCTATTACAGAAGACAATACTTATAAATGTATTAACAATGGTGCTTTTAATGGTGTTATACATATTGTATGAAACCAATGGAAAAGAGAGATTTAAGACTGTAATAAGAACATGGATGGGATTATATATAACTGGCATAGCTGCTATTATAATACTTCCTGTACAGATAAAGGATAACGCTATTGTATATGGATATAACTGTTATATTACATATGGGATATGTATTTTATTTTTAGGTATGGTTTTTGTAATAATAAATCACAGAGAGAAGCCTATTACTCAGAAGAAGCTCAATATTTTAAATTTTATAATTGTAATATATATAACCGGATTATTCATAGAGATAATAACATTGAAGCTTCCCGTGATAGGAATAGTAAATACAGTAATTCTGATATGTTTATTTTTTCAGTTTGAAAATCCATTAGAATTCATAGATAAAGAAACCGGATTATTTAATACACCTGCTTTCAGGGAATATCTGGATGATTGCAGGATTAATGATAAGGCTTATAATATTCTGCTTATTGATACGAATTTTCATAATTATCAGCATACAATGCAGTTAAAACAGATAATATCAGAGGAATTATTACATCAGAAAGAAGGAGCTGCATTTAAGCATTTAGGAAATGTATTTGTAGTTGTTTATAGAGAAGATATTGATTTAGAGAGAAAATATAAGAAAATAAGTGAAGCAATTACAGGAAAGATAAAGCAGCTTAAATTAGGAAATGAATACTTACCGGCTTATCTGCTTGTGGAAGACACTGACTGTTCAGATATAGATTCCTTAATGAAATTCATAGAGAAATTCAGGGAAGAAAACTTCTTATATAATAAGAGTGGAGTTACTGCAAAAATAATAAAGGGAGATTTTGATAAATCAAGGAATACTGAAGAAGCTCTTGCATTAATAAGAAAAGCAATAGAGACAGATAATGTCTTAGTATTTTTACAGCCTATTTATTCAATACAGGCTAAAAAACATGTATCAGCAGAAGTCCTTGTAAGATTAAGAGATTTAGATGGGAATATTATCTATCCCGGTGCATTTATGGAAGCTGCGGAAAACTCCGGGCTTATAATCGAATTGGAGTCGGTAATATTAAAAAAAGTATGTAAGTTTATAAAAGAACATCCATTAGATAGTCTGGGGCTTAAATACCTTGAGCTTAATTTATCTATACGAAAGGGAGAATCGGAAGCATTAACCAGTGAATATAAAGCTGTTCTGAATGAATACGGAATAGATGCTAAGTATATCAATCTGGAAATAACAGAGAGTACATCCATGCACAAGAAGGATATCTTAATGAATAATATGCATAACCTTATAGATTATGGATTTACATTTTCACTAGATGATTTCGGAAGTGGCGAGAGCAATCTTAATTATATAATAGATATGCCTGTATCTATTGTTAAATTTGATAAGGATATGACACAGAGTTATTTTACTAATGATAAAGCAAGAACCGTTATAGAGCATACTTTAAAGATGATACATGGATTAGGCTTAAAGGTAGTAGCTGAAGGAGTTGAGACTAAGGAGCAGTTGGATAAAATGACTGAATTAGGAGTAGATTATATCCAAGGGTATTATTTTAGTAAGCCTGTGAGCGTAAATAACTTTGTGGATTATATAAAATGTTATGAGATTGATAGGAATACCTGATTAAAAAGGAGACAAAGATATGAGGATTTCAGATTATAAGAATAGAATAATAGATAAGTTATCAAATGATGAAAATTATGGATATAGTCCAATACAGGCATCAAATTTTTATAAAAGCAACTTTTCATTATTGCCGGATGATATAGTACCTAATGTAATAGAATGGCTAGAAGATAAACCATTTAGTGATATTGATTATCATGGATTATCTATAAAGCAATTGCAGGATTATGATAAATACTTTAATAATGTTGGATTTAGACATGATGAGTATTTTAGAATATTAAGTAAATATAATAAAGATAATCACCCTTATAATGAAAGAAATTATTATAAATCACTATTAGAGATAGGGCTTATATAAAAAAAGAGGAATTCCTATCGAAGATTTCATAAATAATAACGATAAAGAAGAAATAGAGTTTGATAAAACATAAGGAGAAAATATGCCGTCAGCAGTTATAAGATTACAGTCAAAATTAATACAGATGAAGGAATCCAGAGTATTAAAGGTCATAGGGATTATCCTTATAAGTATAGTAATTATTATTTTAGGACTGTTTAAATTCTGGAAGGAAACACATAATGAGCTTCAGGATAATACAAATTATATCTTCAAGATGATAATTGCTATGGATTTAGGACTGGATGAACAGGAAAGTGATGATTTAATATCAAGCTTATCAAAAGAAGACACAACAGATATTGATGATATTTTAAATAAATATACTAAGGGATTTAAGTTTATAGATAAGTTAAGTGAAGTACAGAAAGCTGATGTCAATATAGATGACATTATAAATAAAGAAGATAAGGATAAAATACAAAGTATTTATATGAAGGAAAAGGGAAATTATGGAGACAAAGACATTTAATCCGGTAGATTATGAAAATGCATTATGGGGAAAAGATATATATACATTAAGAGGCTTAGAAGTAAGAGCATATATACTTAATGATGTATTTCCCAAGATAAGTAAAAAGATATATATGTTATTGGATTTGATAAAAGAATATAAGGATACTTATAAAGGATTGGAAGATTATGACATTATAAATCAGAGAGTATTTGCTAAGTGGACAGATAAGACCTTTGAAATTTATAATATGGTAATGCAGGTCCTTACTGAAGTCCATACATATGAAAGCCATGAATGGAAACCCATTAAATTACAGGATAGAGATATCATTGCCGTAGCATTATTCGGGGCATATAAGAACCGTACAGATACAGACCTTTATGATAATATTGATAATATTTTCTTTGCAGCTGTTGATATTGAGTTAGGCTTTAATATGGAAGAATCCGCTTATGGAGTAATAGCTGATTATATTTTAGAAAATATCCCTAAATATAAAGATACAGATAAGAAGGTTTTATTAGAGAAACTACAGACCTTTGCTCCTAAATATATTATTGAGAGTAAACCCGATGCATTCTTTGGATTACTTACGGATTTAGCAGTTAATAAGTAAAGATAATATATTAACTTACACTTACATTTGCATTTACATTTATTTATAAAACTCACTTTTTTTGATAAAAAAATTATCAATTAAGGTGGGTTTTTTCTAATTTTAGGCAGTAATTCGACACTATTTATATGTAAAGTTGAGATAGATAATAACAGAGAGGATTAAAAATATGGAAAATAATAAAAGCAGATGGACGAGTAGAAATCCAAAAGAATTTAAAAAAGGAGATATTATCTGTAATAGGAAAGACCAGAGCTTTTTAAGAATAGTTTTAGCTGTCAGTGATAAAGCATTATGGGTATCCGGATTTGTTCATTGTGCATTAACAGAAAATGAAAATTTACATCCTATTTTTCCAATATATTTTGAAGAACTTGAGGATGTATATGGTCCATTATTAAGACTTGGTAATCTTAAAGACTATCAGGATTTTGTTGATAATAAAGATATACAGGAAGAAATCAGAAAATATATAAATAAAACAGAGGAGTAATATGAGTTATTATATTTTAAAGGTACATATAGATACAAATGAAGAATTCTCTTATGATTTAAGTAATCTGGGTTTAGAGAGTGATAATGATACATATGAATTTAAAGCGGCAGACCGAAATGAACTTAATCCCATAATAATGAGTATCTTAGACTGTTTACATGAGACAATTAAGATAAAGATATTAGATAAACCGTTTTTACCATTATATATTAAAAATTTTAAGGATAGTACGGATTCCATAAAGGCATATCTGTCTAAGGTAAAGACATTTTCATATACACTTAGCTTTGGAAGTTCTGCAATAAGCTTAAAAATGATACATAGTAAGTAAACAAACTAGCTGTAGAAAAGATAAAGAATCATTTTATAAGAATTGGAGAAAAAATATTATGAATAACGAATATAGAATTGAAGTAGACACAGGAAACGGTGGTTATGGTTTTATAGATACGCTACCAGAGCTTCTTGCAGATGTCGAATTTGTATATGGAAAGAAAGAGGTAGAAAAAGTGTCTATATGGACTAAATCCTCGAAAGAAGGCGATGAATATGTAAGTGAAGATAAACGGATGCATATTTGGAATATGGGGAAAAGTTAATGAAACGATGATTTACAGGTGCATAAGTAAACAAGAGTTTCAATAGAAAACGGAGGAATTTATATGCTATATTGTGATGAACATGATAAAGATTGTAGTGAGGTTACATCTGAAGAATGTGACAATGGCAGTTGTGACAGTTGTATGTATTGTGTTGTATATGCAAATGAGGAATGAAACGATGATTTCTTAGTTTAGAAAGGTAGGTAAATAATATGGATGAATTATTAAATAAATTGCAGAAATATATAAAAGCATATAAAGAACCGCCATATGGAAGAGAAGTAGAAGGAACAACAGAACTTATGGAGGAAGCTTCTCAAACTTTAGTAAAAACAGCACATAGAGTTGTGCTTTTAGAAAACCAATTTATTGATGGTATGCATGTAAACTATCAAGGGGATGATGAAATGGATGGTATTGAGTGTCCTATATGCAAATATGAAGTTGCAAGAAATGATGATTATGCAGAAATGCGGCCAAAACATTGTCCAGAATGTGGCACAAAACTTATTTATTAGAATCCAATGAAAAGGTGACATACTTAGAAAAGGAATTAGAGAATGAATAAAAAGCTTTAAAAGAAATGAGGGATAGAAATGGTAAATGTAAGAAAAAATGCAATGAGAGAATATCATAATCTTGTCCATAAGAAGAAATATATGGAACAAGCACCTAAAAAATTCCCTTCAATTTATAAATATATGAGTGAAGAGGAATTAGATAATGAACAAAGAGAATTAGAAGATATATGCAGTAAAATTGAATTATTAAAGAAAATTTTAGAAATAGAATAATTACATACTTTGATTTAAAAGGAAATAAACTATATGGATTATGAAAATAAATATATGATAGCAAAAATGTTAAATGAAAAACTTAAAAGGGCTGCTTTTACAAGAAAAGTAATATGTATTAGTCCCAGACCAAAGATAACAAATCAGATTATCCCCGGTAATACATATTATATGGATACAGCATCTATATGGAAAGACTCTGACGGTGATGAATATGCTATGTTCTATGCAGATGAAGATGGAAACAAAAAGATAGGAAATCTATTAGTATCTCATTTTAAAATAAAGGAGTAAGATTATGACAGTAGGAGAATTTTGTTTGAAGCAGACACATGTAGGAGAGCTATGTGTATTTAGGGATTGTGGATATGTTGTAGGGGCGACATATATTGACCATGAAGATTTATTCTCTATGAATGAAAGAATCTATAATGCTGAAGTGAAATTTGATGAATGGGGAACGCTAACAGTTACAACCGAGCATGGAGATAAGGTGGGAGTTCCTTGTCATTATATTGATTTTTAGAAAGAGAGAAAATATGGTTATTCTCCAAAAAATATATATTTATAAGGCTAAATTCTAATTTTTAGCCTTATTTTTTTTAGTAATTTCACACTACTTATATATAAGATATAAATAAATACATGAATATATAAGGAAAGATGTATTATGGCAAGAATTAAAGATGGAAATTATATAGCAATATTCTACGATAGAATGATTGAAGTAAAAGCAGATTCAAAAAGAGATGCTTATAATAAAGCAAAAAGATATTTTGAATCCAGAGAACATAGAGAATTATTTGATGGTGAGCTAAAAGTGTGTCAGATACCATCTATGATAGGTGTTCTTGATGAGTAAATGAAACAATGATTTACAAGTATGCATGAGTAAATAAGAGTTTCCTATGGACTTTGGAATGGAGGAATATTTATGTTGAAAGAAAATTTAGTAAAACAATTTCGTTATTGTAATGCAATAGCAAATGACATTGTCGAACACAATAAGTCAAAAGAAATACAGGAATATGCAAAACAGTTCGCAGAAATAGAAAGTCCTTTAGTTGGTGGAACAGATGCTGATTGGATTCGTATTAACTGGGGAGATATTTATATATTTCTGTGCGATAACGGAAGTATTGGCTATCAAGTTGACCCACTTGGAGCATACGGCAGTGAACTTATTGATATGTGGAATTGTACGGAAAATGATTTTGTAAAAGAGATTTTATCATTGGAAGCTGCACCTATTGTTAGAGACGGAATAACATTTTTTGAAGCAGAAGAATCAGTTAGTGAACCGCCTATGTATATACCTATGAAATGAGGATTTACTATAAAAAGTGAGGAAAAACAATATGGATAAATTAGAACATGTAATGTAAAGCGAGAATTTAGAGAGGAGATTATTATGTGGAATAAATTTCCTAACACACCACCTGACATACCTGAAACAGAAGATTTCGGGATTGATTATGAGGTAAAATATAAATTGCCAAATGGAAAAATCGAAACAACAATAACAGAATGGTTATGGGAAAAAAAATGGAATTGTATTTATCCAGTTATTGCATGGAGAGAATATTCTCCTATTATTCCATTTAGACATTGAAACGGAAATTTACTGGAAAAAGAAATTAAATAATGAGCAATAGAGTAATAAGTAACGAAAAGGAACAATTATGAAAGAAATGTATTTGATTATTGCGATTTAGTTTATACCAAAGATATCAGTTCTTTTGACTTAATGAGTGGTTATGGAATTGATTCTAAACTAAATGTAATAGATACAGTAATAGATATATGTAGAGACTATGAGTAAGTATTGGAATTGTGATTTAGATAGGAGTGATAAAATGGAATGTCCGATATGTAAAAATAAACTAGGCTTTAATTGTGGAACATGTATTGAGTGTGGATACAATTATCTGAATGGAAAGTTTGAACATATAAGAGTTTATGTTGATGATTTAAAAAATATTGTTCCGTTGGATATTTTAGAAGAATTGATAGAAGAACATAAAAAATTTAAGAAAAGATGAAACGGAAATTTACTGTTTAGTTAAAAAGGATATAAAGGAGAAATGTATGAGAGTTTTAGTTACAGTATCATGCAGTAAGGCATTTGATAATGTAGAATCAATTGAAGAAGCAGAAAATCTTTTTAGAAAAGAAGTAAATCATAAACTTAATCCTGATAAAGTCCATCAGGTGCTTGGAATGGATTGTACTGATGATGAAGATGATGATGAATTTTTATGAATTTAATTATAAAGTCTGCTTTATCAAATATGAAAGCTTTTAATAAGAATTTTGAACGAGATAATTTTAGATAGAAATAAAAAGGAAAGTAAAAAATATGGATTTAATTGATAGAAATTATTTATTAAAAAATATAATAAGTTGGGGAAAATTGGTAAAAGGCAATAATGCAAAGAAATTACTTACAGAAGTAATCAATTATATTCAAGCACAAGATACTATTATTGATATGCAGAAGCTTATAGATGGAGTGAATTTCCAAAAAATAGGTTTGGAATATTTAGATGATAAAGATATTAAAGATGCAACTATTTATAATGGAGCAATAGATGATGGTATAAATGAAATTAAAAACGCTATGAATCCTAATTATATAAAAGCTTTTGATTGGGATAAAACAGAATGATTTTAGATAGGAATAAAAAGGTGAATTTATGGAAAGTGAAATTAACATTAAACTTAAATCCTGCCCTTTTTGTGGTGGACATGCAACAATGATATATGATAATCAGGAAGGATATTATATATATTGTGACGACTGTTGTATTATGACTGACAATAGTTTTGATAAAGAAAAGATAATTAATACATGGAATAATAGAGTAGTAATTAACGAAAGGGAATAATTATGAAAGAAATGTGTTTGATTAATGCGATTATGTATGAAATGGAACAGCTTGGAAACACAGATGTAGAGATTACTAATATCAGATTGTTTATAGATGATAATAAAAGGTTTGCTCTCGCAGATGTTTCATATACATGGTGGCTTCATGGGCTGGGGAAAAGAATAAACCGCAAAAATATGATATTTGCTTTAGTTGATAAAAAAGAAAATAGATGATTAAGCCCTATTTTTGGGTAAGCAGGAGAAATAAATTATGAAAGATGATAATAAAAATAAAGTAATATTTAATTCAACAGAAGGTAAATCTCATTTACTGGATTATTTCATAGATAAAATAATGCCAATTAATACTACAATATCAGATATAGAGTTTGATATAGACATAGATAAGGATAGTAAAATTGGTAAAAAAGGAGAAGCATATGAATAAATGGAAACAGCCCGAATATGAGCTTCCAAATGTAAATGAAGAAGTAGAGATACTTGCGAGTGATGATATGATATTTAGAGATATGATTGTTGAAAATAAACATGGCGGTCTTGAATGGAAGCATTTTCCAAGTAAAGAGATTCGAGCATGGAGAAAAATAACACACGAAAATTAAAAAAGGAGAAGAATATGAAAGTTTATGATACAGGTTTAATATGCGGACGATTTCAGACATTTCATAAAGGACATGAACGCCTTGTAGATACAGGATTATTGTTGTGTGACCGGTTATTGATATTGATAGGTTCTGCACAGGAATGTGGTACAGAGCGAAATCCTTTTAATATTAATACAAGGACTAAGATTCTTAAAGAGATATATGGCGATAGACCGGAAGTGATGATTTATGGTTTAGCTGATTTAACAGATGAAAATGATATCCGCCCGGAATGGGGCAGATACTTACTTAATAATACTGACAGATACATTCATAAGAATCCTGAAATAATGATTTATGGAAATGATGAATCCCGAAGCAATTGGTTTGATAAGAAAGACCTTGCTAATACAGCAGAACTTATTATGAACCGCTATGATATGCCTATTTCTGCTACAATGGTCAGAACCGCTATGGCTAAAGATGATAGGAAGCTCTGGATGTCTTATGTAAATCCCAGATTACATAAAATGTATGATGAGCTAAGAGAAGAACTTATGACAGTTGAATTCTATAAGAATCTGGCTAAGGAATAATATGTAAATATAAAGGAGTTTGTTATGGATAATGCAAGCATTAATGATAGATTGGTAAAAATAGAACATAAAGCAGAGCTGATGGATTTAACATACTTTAAGGATTCAGACGGTAAGCATTGTATATGTGATGTTGACTTTGTTGACAGGTATGATACTTTAGAAGAATTAGAAGAATATCTTGATTTATTAGGCGGGTGAGATAATGATAAAATGCTGTGCCAATTGTAAAAATTGTGTAGCTATTCCAAGAAATAATAGCTATAACGATAGTGATTATCTATGCGTAATAAATAGCTATTTTGTTATAGGTATACATAAGGATATAAACAGGATAAAGCATCTGACTCCGGGTGGCAGAGAACTGGAATGTAAATATGAACCTGAAATATGTTAGAAAATGAATTGTGTGGTAAAAATCCTATATGTACATCATCTGAAAAATCAAGTTTTCTTGTGGAATTAAAAGGAGTTATTTTATGAAATATGCAAATAGATTAACTGATGAAGAATTAAGAGAAGTATATGGCTTATTTATTGATTCAGATGGAAAAATCAAAGAACTAAATATTACAAGAGATGAATATTCTATTGGGCTTGAGGGATATGTAGAGATTCCTGAATTTGAAGAAGAGAGATTGAAGGAAGCCGCAAATGCAACTCTTGTAATTGATGATGATTATGAAATTACTGATTATAATGTTAAAGTATATCATCACTCAGGTAATTGTACACCAGATTATAGAAAATGGATGTATGATAAATTTGGAGATGAATATGCAAGAGATTACTTATTTAATGGCTAAAAATCTAAGCTTCAAGACAAGAAAGGAGATTGACATGAATTTATTAGAAAGCTATATAAAGAAAATACATTCAGTTACAGATGTTACAGAAAACTTTATAAAGCATTGTGGTTATGAACCTAAAGAGACATTATTGGAAGTAGATTTAACATCTGTATGCTATGGTGTTACTGAAAGAACAAAGAAGATGTTCTGGAAGAGTGAATTTGAGAAAGTAAAGAAGGATGGCTATTATATGTCATAAAGGAGATAAAATATGAAAATATATTTTGAAGATGGAAGATTAGATAACCCACCATTTTGTGATTATCATGTAAATGCCGCTGAAGGAGTAAGGGCTAATATATCTAAGCTGGATATTATTAAGGAAAAAGAACCTGATTCAGTTATTTATACTAATTCAATTTTTGCCTTTGATAATACATATGCTTGGGATAATGAACTTAACAGACCTGAAATCTATATAAGAGATTCATCAGGTGAATTTAAGAATATAACTGAGTTTACTTCAAGGCAGTTGAAAGAAGGACATAACCTTGCTAAACTGTATATAGCAGGAGAGTTCGATTCTTAAGTTATGAGTTAGAAGCTTATTTAGTTATGAGTGCAGAGTTAGGAGATTATTATGGGATATATTAGATGTCCTTTTTGTGGACATAGTGATGGAAACGATGATAAGATAATAAAGCAGGAAGTTATATATGCGAATAATTCAGATTGCCAGATATCAATTGAAAAAGAGTGTGATATATGTGGTAAGAAATATGAAGTTATTGCAGAGTATAAGTTTTCTTATGAAAAATTAGGATATAATGAAGCAGAACATTATTAAATCATTTTAAAGAGGGATTAATATGGAAGACTGTAAGAATTTAAAAATTGAAGATATAACACCATATCATGCAGATGTATTTGACCATCCGGACTATTCATATATCTGTATGGTAATAAATAGAGAAGTGATTCCTTTTATACATTGCAATGAAAAAAGATGTAAGAATTATCTGAAGGAGAAAAATCAATATGAATAACAATTCCTTTTCAGAGCTAAGAAAGCTTATACAAAAAGCAAGAAAGAAAAGCATTGAATTAAATGATGCTACACAGGCAGTCTTTGATGCCTTATCGGATGTAGACCTTTGTGTTCCAACAGATGCAGAAAATGCTGATGATTTAGAACAGGCAATTAACTGTTATATCCAATATGGAGAATTTTCCATTGATGAACTGTTAGATGAAATAAAACAACAATATAAAAAGAAGGAAGATTAATATGATTGATATAACTAATGCTAAATGGGATTTATCAAAAGAAGAAAAATCAGTTATTAAGTGGCTTGATGATAATGAATATAATGGAAAAATACTTAAACAGTATGTAAGTAAAACTGTATTTGAGATATCCAAGGATGGCATAACAGATAATTTTGAATTGCCACAGGGTATTGATTTTAAACAGATTAAAAGTTATATGGAGCAATTTCAAAAGAATTGGAACATGCTTTGTGAACTAAAAAAGCTAAGACAGATGAAAAATCAAGTAAATAATAAAATATAAAAACCAAGGCAGTACTTATGAATTTAAAGTCATAAGCTACTGTCTTTTTTTATTTGATTTTTTTATAAAGATATGAGAATTTCTGCTGATTTTTATTAAATAAATTCACACTATTTAAGTATATAGATATTTTAAATCAGACAGAAAAGAAGGCAGTAGGAGTAAATGCAGAAATCTTATATATATAGATATACGGATATAATCACAGAAGAAATAGTATATGTTGGGATTGTATACGCAGGACATAGTTTAAGGACAAGAATAAATAAGGAACTAAAAACCTTTGATTGGATAAATGACAGGATACTTAAGGTTGAGTATCAGATGTTGGAAGTGTCACAGACTGATTTACAGGCATTAGAAGCGCATCTAATTAATAAATATGGAAGCTTCTATAATATACAAAAAGCTACATGGGGCGAGAGTAAATTCCTATCAATAGATGAATCTAAATGGGAAGATTTCGATTATAGGAATGTAAGAGAGATAGAACGATTAAGGGATGAAATAGACAGACTTCATAAAGAATTAGCCAAAGAGAAGAAAGAGTGTATAGCAGTATGAAGATACAGGATTTAGATGTTACCAACAGTATTAATACAAAATATGAAGACTCTTTTATAGAATATTTAAGAAAAGTAACATCCCATATAGAGAAGGCTTATAAAAATAAGGATTATAAAACAGCTGCACAGTTGTTTAAACTGATTTTATTAAAAGAAGATGAAACCAGAACATATAAAGATAAGGATATATACTCAAAGGTAATAGATATTCATAAAAGTATTAATGATTCTCTTACAGGAGAGCAGGCAGAAGTATTTAAAAGGAGCTATTTGAGTAATTACTGGAATGGATGGAATAATTCAGATACATTTTCATTAACCTTAAAGGATGATTATATGATATCAGAAGAAAATGTCCTATATATTAGGATAAAACATATAAATATGCTTAAAAGGATATTAGATGTTCCGGATAGGGAAAATGAAGCTTTTGAGTACAAATTCTATGCTTATTACAATATAGAACTAGATAATGCAGGAATTTATGCTGTTGTAAAGATGAAAGATAAATTGAAAAAACAGAAATGGACAAAAACAACAAAGTTACTGGATGAATTATATAATACAGAAAATAGAATGGATATTTATGAGAGACTAAGTATATACAGTAAAACCGGGTTTATTCCTGTAATGTTAAATAAGCTGCAATTTTCAAAGACTTATGATGCCATACAGGAATATATAGAAGAGAAATTAGAAGTAAATGACTATGAATATATCGTAGGATTAAAAGGAGATTTAGTTTATGAAGTGGAATGATTTATATGAAAGAGCAATTGATAAGGGTTACGGGGATAAGGAATTAAGGGCAAAAGATGAAGCCAGAGGACAGATATGTGAGATTGCAAAAGCAATGAAAATTAACCTTGAAGCAGAAGAGATACCTGAAGATGCAATAGAGAATTTTTGCAATATACATAAAGCTGAATTTGATGAAGATGGTAATATATCTGCATTTCATCCTTTAGAATGGAATGACTTAGATGATAATGCGAAGAGTATATTGGAATGGATTAGCCATCCCTTTACAGGGGAAGAAGGAATTGTAAACATTAAAGCAGGAGAAGATTTCTATAGAAATTATAAGGAATTTTTAACAATCGGATATGCATTTTATGATACAGGAGAAGTAAGAATACCGGTAACAAAAGAAATCTATAATACAATACTTGATTATGTCTCAGGAGATAAAGATTTATCCTTAGTTGTAGATGAAGATTCCCAGACAGCTTACTTTGGATTTAAGTCTGTTATGAAAAATTTCAGCATTACTAAAGATGATAAGATACCGGATAATGAAATAGATTTGGAGATATAAGGAGATAGAAAATGAATGTAATGGTATGTTTTAGGAATGGAATTAGTGCTGTATTAGCTTCTTCAACTAATACTAAGTTACAGCGTTTAGAGTTAAAAGACAAAAGCCTTGAAGAATTAGGATTAAATGTTGAGTTTGTAAATCTTGATAAAAGAAACTTAAGCAAACTATTAGAAAAGAAAGATATCAAACCTGATTATATTTATTTATATGAAGATGGAAAAAGTAACGAAAATGATATAAGGGAATTTATAGAAAATAATTATCCGGATATCAATATCGTTTCTTACATGACAGAGCTGGATATACAGCCTATTAAAAATAATAATATACATCTTTTTGATACTGAAAAGGAAGCTGATGAATTAGAAATTTAATAAAAACCTTCAAATATATGAAAGAAAATAAACACTACTTAAATAGGGAGATTAACATAAAAGGTGGTGTGTATTTTTTGAGTAAGAATATTAATAGATTATATAAGCCGGTTAATTTTAATAAGGACAGGTGGAGACTTATAGACAAACATTTTTCATATACAACTCCTATAGGATATTGTTATTGTGATACACATAGGGGATATATAAGCATGAATTTAGCAAGGACACATAACTGTCTCTATAAGTGTAATGGAAAGAAATGCCCGTTTTTAAAATTAAATGATACATATAGTATTATAAAAAAGGTTGAGAAGGAAAGAAAAGCTAGAGAAGATTCTAAATCCAAAGCAAAATTAAACAAGAGAATAAAGAAATTATATTATTCAGATATTATAAATTATACGGACTATGTAAAATACCAGTCATATGTAGATAAAAATATTCCTATTGAAGATATATTAGATAAATTAGGATAGATAATAAGGAGAAAGAATATGGGTTCATTTAGTTGGTTAAGGTCAAATGTAGATACAGAAAAAGCAAATATAGCCTGTGGGGATAAGTTTGCATGTCTTATTCCTAAAGAATTTGGCGGTGGATATATTGAAGACACATATCAGGATTATGGTAACTTAGGAACAAAAGAGGATGGAAGACCTAAGTATGATTTGTATGAATTGTTAGCTTTCTGGAATAATGACAGACCATATTTTCATGGAGCAGGTGAAACGGTAAAAGATAACCTGCATTATAATGGAGATTTTCCAAATCTTAAGGAAATAGATGAATTTACAAATGCAAACAGAAGTATAGGTATAGATATTGGCTGTTATGACAGGGAAATAGACAGGCTTAAGTATCCTCTTAAATTAGTAAGTGTATCATACGCAAAGAATCATACATATGAAGACTGTCCATATAAGAGCTTTAGTGATATTGAACAAGGATTTCATTCGTATAGCTGGTTTAAACTTGTTAATTATAGAACTATATTTACAAATCAGTTGCATATTCCACAGGGTTATGCAGATTTAATCAGAGGCAGAATCAGATATCTTGAGGAAAAGGATAATTTCAATAAGTGGAAAGAGATAGGTGCATTAGAAACATTTTTAGATGAATGCGTAATAGAAAATCAGGATATAAACAGGTTAAAAGTAATTGAAGATTGTCTTAATGAGGCAAATATACCGGGTTCATCAAAATTTTATGATTCAGATTATAAGATGTCACTAATTAATGAAGCGAAGGATTTATGTATAAAGGCTGGTCTTAATTTTAAGAGATTCTTAGAAGGCAGCTATGTATATGATGATAATATAAGTCAGAATAAAGAAGATGTAGAGCTGGATTAGTTTTATATATAACAGAAAGGGATAACATTATGAATTTAGAAGAAGGATTAAAGAAAGGCATAGACATATATGCTAATGAATATTTAAAGCTTGAATTAGGTATTAATATAGCGAATTATACATATGAACTGGACTTTGAAAAAAATTGGGTAGAATTTCATATGCCACATGAACCACATAATTCATCATGGCTTTGGAGCAGCTATTTTTCTGATATTAATGAGATTAAAGATTTCTTAAACAAAAGTGTAACAGACAGTTACAGGTTCGGTGATTTTGTAAAGGAAGCCTTTTTAGAAGCTAAAAATAAAAAGCTTTACGGAGCAGACATATACGGTAAGATTCAGGCTGAAATCATAAGAGCAGAAGAAGATGGTGTTGAACCACTGCTTACCAGTGAAGAATATAAGGCAATTATTGACCTTATTAAGGAACACAGACAGTCAGAAAAAGAAATGCATGTAAATAAACATGGATATGATTATGACATCAATGATGATTATGAAAGGTAATAACTATGGAAATTAAAAATAACTGGGAAGAAATAAAGAAAAAAATATGGAATATTAATAAGTTTTACGACTATAATCATTCAATAGAGGATTATGATGTATTGGTTAATTTAACTGAAATTACAAACCTTGTGGAGAGTATCCAGAAAGAAGCCTACAGAGAAGGTTTTAAGGCAGCAGAAGAGAAATTTAATACAAAGAATCCCTCTATCAGTGAAGTTCGTATTACTCCTGATGCAATTAATTTTTTTGACTTTACGGAAGATGAAGATGAAACAAAAACTCTTTATCTTGTTGAAACAAACGAATTGACTAAGGCAGCAGGAATATATACAGATGCATGGCATAATGACACTTATCAAATTAGTTTCTATGGAATTGAGACTAATGATGATTTTAAGGTTATTGTGACTGCAACTGTATATGATACAGAAGAATTGAAAATAAGATATCCTGATGTAGCCGGAAACATTCTAAAAATCAGTGATGCAGGAGAAATGGAAGTAACCTTTAACGATAAAGAGCTTGAGATTATTAAGACTGAATTTGATAAAACTGTTGCTGAATATAAAAGGTGTAAAGAAGGAAAAATAAAAGGGGAACTTCAATATATCAAAAATCCGAACAGATATATTGATGTTTATAATTCTTATAAAGATAAAACTATTGCATATCCGTTAGCTGAGTATTTAGATATCAAAGCTTCACAAAGCGGTTTTGATAATTACGAAGATATGCTTAATGAAGGCTTAAAAATTGATTATTCAGGAGAATATATAAAAGAACCTGATAAGCAGCATAATAATGATGATATAGAGTTAGATTAGATGAATACCTGTAAAGTTAGGCACTATTTATGAAAGATAGTGCCTTTTTGTAAATTATAAAGGTATCTTTTTAAGTATTCATATGATAAAAAATGTGATAATATATGCATAAGAAATATAGACAGAAAGGAAACATTATGATTGTATTAAATGGGGATAGCTTAAGAAAATACATAGAGCAATCAGGAATAGCGTCTTACAAAAAAAGATACTGTTTTAGTGATTGTTTCAATTATCTGAATTCAAATGATAAGAATGTTTTATGTTTATATGGGTTAAGAAGGACAGGTAAAACTACACTTATTGACCAAAGTATAGCTGAATTAAATGATTATTCAGATTGTCTTAGAATAATATGTGATATAAATGACGATATGTTTGATATTATAGAATGTATAAAGAATAATGATAAGAAGTACATTTTTATTGATGAAGTAACAAAAGTTAATAACTTTATAAATACAAGTAGTGTTTTATATGATTTATTCACATATTCAGGGAAGAAAATAATTTTAGCTGGAACAGATTCTTTAGGATTTTATTTAGCTTCTAATAATGAGCTATACGATAGATGCAAATTAGTACATACAACATATATTCCTTATAAAGAGTGGAATTATATCTTTGATAAGAGCTTTAATGAGTACTTAAATTATGGTGGAACTATGACAGATGGTTCTTTATTTTATAATGAAGATGGCGGTTATTTATCCTATATAAATTCAGCAATTGTAGATAATGTATCAAATAGCATTTTAAAATGGAATAATAAACGAAATTATCTTGTATCCAGATATTCAATTGAAGAAATCAGCTCTGCATTAAGGAAGATTATTGAATTATCGAATAGGAGTTTTTCATATAAAACTATTATTAATTCCTTTGAATCACATGATTTAGGCTCATTAAATGATTTATTAATAAAGCACGAAATAACTCCTTTAGATAAAGATAAACTTGAGCCTTATTTAAAAGACAAGCTTCATATAATGGACGATAACATAGGACTTGATAAAAAGAGTGTACAGATACTTACTGATTATCTTATAAAGATGGATATTTTAATTAAAGATAATGACGATTATATTTTTACACAGCCGGGATTAAGGCATTCACAGATGGAAGATACGGTGTCTTTCTTAAGACCGATTTTAGCTAGAATGAATTATACAACTAAAGACCAGAATATAATTATAAATAAATTAAAACAGGATATCAGAGGGCAGATGATAGAGGATATATTATATGTAAATCTTGTCAAGGAAAAGAAATTGTCCAATTATGAAGTAACAAAATACAGAGATGACTCTACTGGAAAAGAAATAGACCTAATATTAATAAATAAAGATACCAGAGATGCAATAGCTATTGAAGTTAAAAATTCTTCAGAGAAAGCAAAAAGACAGGCGACTTATCTATTAGATGATAATTTCTGTAATCAGATACAAAAGGATTTGAATATCGAATTTATCCATAAGTTGATTGCATATAACGGACCTATTTTTAATAATAACAGCTATTCGGTTGACTATGTAAATATTGAAGATATTTTAACTGATAGCTGGTTTGATAAAAAATATGCAGTTAAGGTATTTGATGAAGATTTAACCCCTGTTATACCGGATAGATAATATTCTTATTATATTTGATTTTAAATAGTAATTTTACACTACTTAGATAAGGAATACTTCTACAGGTAATGGAATGGATTGTGATAATCACGGCTTTTCTTGACTTTTATTATTGGCAGCATTATAATGCAATTATAAATCAGTCGTAGTGAATAAGGAGGCAATAAAAATAATGGAATTAGATAATAATAATCATTCAGTATTCATGTTACATTATCATCTTATTATGTGTGTAAAATATCGCAACAATGTAATAGATGATGATATTTCAAACCGTCTTAAAGAAATATTTGAAAAGATAGCACCTAATTATAATATTGCCCTAGAACAATGGAGTTATGATGCTGACTATGTAGATATTCTTTTTAAAGGGCAGCCTAATACTGAAATAAGCAAATTTATTAATGCATATAAATCCGCAAGCAGCAGGCTTATTAAAAAGGAGTTTCCGGATATTAAAGCAAAATTATGGAAAGAAATGTTTTGGTCGCAGAGCTTCTGTCTCTTAACCGTAAATGGAGTAACAGTAACAATGGATATCATTAAACAATACATAAAATCACAAGGAAGAAAAAATGATAAATAAAGCGATTAAGGACAGATTATATCCTATAACTAAAATAGTGTATTATGTTTTACACTTTTTGTTATAATTGATATATTTGCCAGAAGATTTTAGCGGATAATAAAAAAAATACACACTATTCTTATAAAGAAATTTATAATGATAGGAGTGTATTTTTTTAATGAGAAAAGCGGTAGAAAAATTAATAAATTTAGCGATAGAACATGGGTTTACAAATGAAGAAATAGATATATTAAAGAGAGAGGATTTAACTATTCCTATATTAAATATAATTTATAGATATTTCCTTAATAATAATAAGTATTATTCATCAGGTGAATTATGTGAGGAAGTTGATAGAGTACTAAACTTGCCTTTTACGGGAGAAAAAAAGAATTATATATATAAGCTACGCTATGTTTTACCGGAATATCAAAAAGACTCATTAATAGGCAGTATTAATAAAAGGATAATAATGAGGTTGGATAAAGGCAAGTTTGCATCTAAAAATTTTTATTATATATATGAAGATTTATTATCCTATAAAGCGGATTATCAGTTAATTAGAAAGATTTATAGAATAAGTAAGGATATTGAAAATAAAAGTGATATATCCAGTTTAGAAAACTATTTATGTGGTTTAAATAATACATCAAATATTAATACAATTCTAAAGATATTTATTCAATGTTTTAATCATAAAGCTGAGATTTGTGATTATCATTATATGTCCATATTTTCTAAATTAGCTAACGTTTTTATATATGCGGACAACTATATAGATGTTAATATAGATAATGACTGGATAAATAAGTATATCATTAATTATAATGAAAAAACAAACTATGCTCTTCTTTTTGATACTATATATAAATATCAGAATAATTCACTTATAACCAGCTTATTTAATATTTTAAATAGAGATAATATTACCTTTACACAAGGATATAGCGAGGCACATAAAGTAAATACATATAATTTCACTACCAGATGGAAAGATGATTCTCTTATTAATAAATTTAAGGAGCTATCTGATAAAACAGATACGGATACTTCTATAAAAAGCATAAATAGTAAGCTTAGTGTAAAAATAAGAGGAGAAGAAATAACTATCCATTTAGAGGAATTTGGCAGGGTTAGTTTATCTAAACTTAATGAAGATATAAATATTGGATATTATAGTAGAAGGAATAATATAATGCTATGGATTCCTGCGGATGGATGTATTTATAAAGCAATAGAGCAGGATGGAAAAATAAAAAAGTGCTTTCCTCTAGGTGTAAGAGATTTTATAAACTTACTTGGTTATAAATACAATGATACATTTGTACAGATACTTAATGTTTATAAGAATTATTGTATAGATAAGAATATATTTTTTAAAGACATATTCAAAGATTGTGATAATTCGTCAAGTAATAATACTGTATTTATTCCTTTATCTTTAAATGAATGTTTTAATTATCATAACAGAACTGAACTTATTCATTCAAAGTATAAGCTGTCTTCAGCTATAAATATAAATTGGAATAAGAGAAATATAAACCTTAGTTATCTGATTATAAAAAGCTATCCTTATGTTAATGATAAGGGTAAGGAAATATTAAAACAGATAACGAATTTCGATTTGTCGAAAGTTTTAAAATGTAATCATTATAAAAAAACAGTATTATCTTTCTTACAGGTAATTATTTATGACTATATTAATAAAAATACAAAGACAAAAGAAGCTGAAATTAAAAAGGAGCTGGGTGTATTACAAACAAGAACAGAGAATGATTATGATGAATATAATGAGTATTTGAATAAAGATTTAGATATATATATTCGTGATTATCTGAGAATGCTGCTCTTTAATACAAAAAGATATGGCAGAATAAAACTTAATATTAATTCAGTAGAAGAAATACATAATATTCATAATATAGCAACTTTTACAATAGATTATGATAAACAGACAAAAGCAGTTAATATACCTGTAGATAGTGTCTTTAATAATTTACAAAAGATACTTCCTGATGATTTTGAATGGATTAAATCAAGGAAAAGACTTATTTTAGAAACTAAAATACAGCATCATTGTGTATGGAGCTATGCTGATAAAATAAGTGAAGATAAATGTGCTATATATTCATATGTAGATACAGACGGTAGCAAATCCTATAATGGAATTTCTAAGAGATATACAATTGAATTTGGCTATAACAAAGAAAATGGTAAATATTATGTAGTGCAGACACAGGGTAGATATGATGGTATAAATTCATCTTTAATGAATGGTTACGTTGATAATATTTTAAATAACTATTATGATTCTGCAAAGTCTGCCTGAAAAATAAGCAGTGCTAAAATAGTTCAGATTGTTCCATTTAAAAAGATGTCATACTTAAATATTAAAACAAATATTATTAATAAGATAATAAATAAGCTGATGTTAAGAATATAACTCCTTTTCATCAGCTTGTTTTATTATTATATATAATAGTCTATCTGATTTAGTTTATAACTCATGCTGTGGTTGTTCTTGCTCTTCGTTATAATCAAAAATATTAGTATTATTCTTTGGTATGTATTTAGATAAATTAAATCCAGCCATTAAATTAAAGCCTTCCTGTAATTCTTCCTTTGCTATATCATATCGTTCTTCAGGAATATTAAACTGTTCATAAACGGACTGTAGGAGATTTTCAATATATCTGTTATCTAAGTTTAGCGGTACTCCAAATCTATCCAGTATTTCAGCACGGCTACAGCTAAACAGTTTTAAATCATTATCTGTTATTGGATTACCAAACTGCCTGTCTGCACCTAAGCAGAATCCATTATCAAATGGAGCAATCATTTTTAAGCCGTTATTTGTCTTTTTCATTCCAAAGTTCTTTTCATGTCTGTCTTTATTATGGAAGAATACATCCAAAGTAATCATCTTACGGACTTCATCTTCATAACCTTCCTTAAATAAAAAATAATACAGGTTTTCTCCGGATAAGCTAAAATCACTATGTTTTATCTGCATCATTGAAATGTAATCTTCAGAAGAATCATTGATAAAACACGGACATATACAATAGTCTTTCCCTTTAGCGGAGCTTATGGTATAAGGAGTCGTCTGTACTCCTGCCAGTTTTGCAGCATTGTAGTAAACTATTTCATTAGCTGATAAGGTATTACCATATAAACTGTCTGTTTTTGCAAGATACGGTTTATTCTGGGATATAAACCAGAACTTCTCCATAATACCGTCTGTTGTAAAGTCAGGACTGTTTGATATCTTTTCCCCATTAATTCCTGTATTCAGGTAAACGGAAGCAAATAGCGGTTCAAATCCGTTATCATGGTAATTAACATCTTTCCATAAGATATCATCTGATTCTTCTTTAAACCAGTATGTATCAGTAATACTTATACCACTGGAATGCATAAACATATCAGCTCTTTCAATACCAAGTTTTTGAGTTATATGTGCCATATTAGGTCTGTTTTTAGGAATGGACCGTGATTTATACCAGTGATTAAGTAATATTTGTTCCTGTATTTTACCATTTCCTATAGTTCCAACAGGTAATTCATCCCTTTTTAATATTCTTTCATACTCCATTACTCCGTTTATATAGCTTATTTCAGCTACAGGAGTGTCCTTATGCATTAAAAACATCTCTTTCCCCTTCTTTTATGCCATACATATATATTGCTGTATCTCTGGTCTAACTCTACCATACATATAATTTCATCCTTCATAGGGAATACTTCTAAATCATCATTATCTGATACAAAATTATTAAGCATGGCATATAATATACAGGCTTCATTCATTCTTCCAAATAAATTAGCTTTATTTAATAATCCTAATTTATTTAGTACTTTCTTATCCGTATCAATAGAACAGGGTAATTCTGCCCTTGTTTCAAAAAACTCTGACAAAAATCTTATATTAAATGGGTTATTTTCTATTTCAGGGTTAGGAATACACTTCCTTATAATAAATGTATCCAGTCCAAATATAACATCAGCCTTACAAAATGTAAGGTTTGTTTTATAATCATAAATTTCTATTTCCATATGTCCTGTTATTTCCTTTATCAGTATTGTTATACTTAAATAGTGTCTGGAAAAATTCATAAATATCAGGAAAATCCCGCTAATCTTTAGAAATAAAAATACACTATTTAATTATAAATAAGAAATTGATATAAAAGGAGAAATATAATCATGCTTGTTATTTTAACCGGCAAAAGCGGATGCGGAAAAGACACACTACAGGAAGAACTTATAAGGAAAGAAAATTTTAAGAAGCTCATATCTACAACTACACGACCTAAAAGAGAAGGAGAAATAGAAGGCAGGGAATATTATTTTGTTGATAAGGATAAATTCTTTCAGCTTGATAAAGAAGGGTTCTTTATTGAACACAGGTCCTATAAAACTCTGGTAAATAATAAGAAAGATACTTGGTACTATGGGTTAGGAAAACAGCTAAGTAAGGAAGATATCAATTCTGATATGTATATAACCATACTTGATTTAGACGGAGCAAAAGCTGCAATAGACTATTATGGGAAAGATAATTGTATTATTGCGTATATTAGCCTAGATGATAAAATAAGAGAAAGTAGAGCCAGTAAGAGGGGCGGCTTTGATAAATCTGAATGGGATAGAAGATTAGAAGATGATAAGAAAGTATTCAGTGAAGAAAACAGAAGAGGGCTTGTAGATTTTGAAATTTCAAATGAAGGGGCTATATGTACCTTAAGACAGAAGTTTATGGGGAACCTTGATATGTTTATGTTTAATAAAGAATATAATCAGTTCAAAGTTTCAGAAAATGATTATGAATTATAATGATAAGGAGAGAAAAATTATGTTGATTGATACTCAAAGAATTGAAGATTTTCTAAAAACACATAGCTGCCACATAATAAACGAAGAGAAGACCTTGGAAGACAAGGTAACTTATCCGGATTTTGCTACAAACAGATACGAGAGCGTATTCAAGCAGTTACAGACTGATATCGAAGTTGAGAAAGCTTATGATGCACTTGAGAATGTATTATTTGTTGAAAATAAGGATGGGAAACTTGTGTTAAACAGTCCGTACAAAATTTCAATAGATAATAAAGTGTACTTGTATAGTGCCGGAACATCAAACGAAATAATCTGGAAGGATTTATTTTCACTGCACAGTAAAGGAGCAGAATTTATATATAGTAGAGAATTTGAAGATATTAATTATGAAACAGTAGAGAGGAATAATAATAAAGAGACTCCTTATATAAATATACTTAACAATCAGGATTTAAAGAAGAAATATGACAGTGGTGAAATAAGAATACCAGATAATATTATGTCAAAATATATGAATGGAAAAGCTGTCTTTGTAATAGATAATGAGGAAGAAAGAGATATATTAGCATATAATATAGCTAGATTCCCTTATACTGGGATTATTCCCGAATATAATTCAAATAATCCTTACTGGTTTAAAAGTAATGATATAGCTTGCAGTAATTTTAAGACAATTCCATTTGAGTTTCAGTTTATGCTTTTTACAGATTTTTCAATAATACTTGAACAAAGTAAATATGAATCAATGTGTTTTAAGAATAAAAAAATAGCTGAATATGGTTATGAGTTTAATGATGGCGACCAAATATGGAGGGATACATCAGAAATTTATAAGACGGATAACGATAGCCTTTTTATAAAAAAATATGAAGATGGATATAATGAAAAAGTTAAATATTCTACAATAAGTCTCAACAACTTAATAGAAGAAATCCAACAGCATAAGAAAGATAAAGGTAAAAGTAGAAGAGGTGGTTGTTTCATTGTACAAGACCTTCCGAATGAATATTATAAAATAGGAGAGAAGAATATAGAATTAGATATACCTTCAAATAATGAAAAACATAATACAAAAGCCCTATTATCACAGGCTGAATATATTGGAAGAGAGGATATAGAGCATAAGCTTGAGGCTGGAGAAGAATGTGATGAGGACATGACATCAACATTATATTTCAGACTCCCAAAAGATAACCCTTATATAGCAGAAGCTTATGAAAAAGAAACTGTTGAAGCTGCAAAGGAAGTAGGTTTAAAAATAATATTTCCATATAAAAAGTTGAATCCGGCATTAGGAGAAGCTTATCTTACAGCAGATGTTGATGGGGATGCATTTAAACTTGATACTTTGATAAATCTTAAACCAGAGGATATAAGCAAGTTAATTACAAACTCCTATATTAAAAACTTTTGTAATGGTGATATTGCAATTAAGATAAATTCACAGGAAGAACTTGATATACTTTTATCCCAGCTACAAAAAGATGTACAAACACCTGTTTATATATATTATAATTCAAAATTTCCATATTTCTATATTGATAGAATTTCTGGTAGGCTTAAAGCAAACCATAATTTTAATAATATAAATAGTGTTCATTGCATAGAACATTGCTATAATTTTTCTGATTTAATAGATAAGGATAAACAAGATAATAAACAGGAAGATGAACCTGTTATAGATTTAGATTAAAAATAAGGCTTTAGCTGGAAAAATAACAGTTAGAGCCTTGTAAACAAAGAAAATAAAAACAGAAGGAATAAAATATTATGAATGAATTAAATCTTAAAATAGGAGATGAAGTACTTATAACTAATGGACTTCCAACAGAAGATAAAATAGGAACAGTAATAAAAATTACTCCAACTGGAAGAATAAAGTTAGATATATATACAGACTATCAGTTTGATAAATATGGCAGACAGATGGGAAGCAGGGATATTTGGAGCAGAAGTAAAAGCATAAGAATCCCTGATAAAGAAGATTATAACAGAGTCCATAAAAATGAAATTATAGGGCATATTTATTCAAAAATTAAACAGGTCAATATTCAGAATTTTTATGATACAAATATTAATACACTTGAGATTTTAAATAATTGTCTGGATTTAATAGGAGAAAATAAAGAGCCTGAATATATAAAATCAAATGCAGATAATTCAAATAATCAGAGTATTGATTTGAATGAAGAAAGGTAAAAATTATAATGATAAGGAGATAAAATATGATAATTGATACAGAAAGACTGGATAATTTTATTAAAGCCCATAAATGCCAGATAGATTCTAAAGCAAAAAACTTTGAAGATGCACTTATATATGTCAATTATAAAACAGGTAAATGGGAAAGTGTATTAGACCAGCTTAAAACAGATATTGAGCTTGAAGAAAAATGGGATGAATTAGAAGACGTTTTATTTGTAGAAAATGATAATGGTGATTTAGTATTATGTAACGACTGGGATAAATACAAAGCCGGAACATTAAGAGAAGATATATGGGCTGATATGTTTGATAAATACAGTGGTGGAGCTGAATTAGCAGAGCATTCTGTATATAAGGATAGGGATAATGATAATCCAAAATTTCAGATATCAGATATTATAAAGGACTTATTTTTAGATTCAAGAATAATAATTGAAATAAAGAGTGAGTTAGAATATCAGATATTTTTAGAAAATTTTAAGAACAATTTAGACTTTAATTCTATATCTTATTTTTCGGAAAATAAATATTATTTTATAGATGACAATAAAAGTCTTACAAGGTATTCATCAACATGGGATTTCCCATCTGATTTATATGATAAAGTAACTGTTGGTTTTGAAGATATTTATAAGATTTCTCAAATTGAAAAAATACCGGATGCCATAATGGATGGTTTTATAAATAAAGAGACTGCTATTGAGATTAATAATGAGCCTGAATATCAAATGATGATTTTATCATTAATGCATTATGATAAGTTTGAAGCTGAAGATGAATTTTATCAGAGTGCCTATTTTTCTTATGATAGAAAGCGTCCATTTTATTATATTAATTCTTTAGACTGGATTAATTCATGTAAGAATATAGAACACCTTATAGAATGTGAAGGTATAAATAAGCTTGTGGGTTTTAAAGATTTTGATGCTATTCAAAAGGTTACTGAGCCGGAAAGAGATAATGATATTGATTTAGAAGAGAGATAGGAGAATTATTAAATTATGGAAAATATTATAGAAAGCATTGAATCAGAAGTAAGCAAATTATTAAATGAATCATTAGAAGAAAGTGCAAAAAAATCAAATATGGCTGCTGCTGGATATGATGAAGGCTGGTATGCAGGAGAAATGAACGCATATGAAAAAGTATTCAACTTTATTGAAAAATTAAAAGAAAAGGATTTAGAAACTTCTAAAAGAGTCATAGACTATGATGATTTTGGAAAGCAGTTATATGAAGGAGATTTCTGTACATTTGATGTAAATGCAGCAGATTGGAGATTTAAACCGGATAATATACGAAAATCTGGATTAGCTACTTTAGAAGGACAGGTTACATATAACGAACAGGATAAGTGTTATGAATTATCAATTGATAATGATTATTGTCCTGCCTTATACTTCCATGCAATAGAACCGGGAACTTTAAGAGTAAAAGAATCAAAAGAACAGGTAAAGGACGATATCCGTATTAATCCGGATAAAATCAATTTCCTTGAGGTTTCAAATGAGAACGCATGTAAGATTGCCAGATTATCTGCATCCCCTGAACTTGATAAGATTATGGGGATATATACTAAGAAGAGTAATGAATTTGCTTTTAGTGTTAATTATTATGCAAGATTACAGGATACGAATGAATTTGATGTCATAGCATGTGTAGAAATTAATAATAAGAACTGGTTAAGAAGAGACTTTCCTGATGTTGCTGACAAAGTAATTAAACTTGCTGATACTTATAGAAATATTGAACCGGTGGTTATTCCTTTAAATAAAGAGGAATTAAATATCATCGAAGAGAAATTCAATGATTACTATATTAATATTTATGGTAATGATGATATTGAAAGATAATTGATATCAAATACGACTAAATAATTAAGCTGTAATTTCTAAAGCTAAAAAACTTTAGGAATTATGGCTTTTATTTTTTATAAATGATAATTTCCTTACACTATTAATATGTGCAATTATTATATATAAAGGAAAATGAAGCGTTATGAAAAGAGAATACACAGCTGTTATTAATCTTAATTCAATTGAAAAGGTAAAGACCTTCAGCAAGGAAGTTAATAGCCTATCAGGGTTGCTTAAGGTAACTGATGGAGTCTTTACTGTTGATGGGAAAAGCATCTTAGGTTTATTCAGCCTAAACCTTACTAATCCGGTTACTATTTGTTATGAATACGATACTGATGATGTAGAATTATTACAAAATATCATAAGTATTGTTTAAGCACTGTATTTTGACCATATAGGAGTTTTTATTATTATACAATAAAATAATCGTTTATTTAATAAAACAGCCTATATAAAGCCTATACAATGCATTATTTATTTAAAATAAAATAAAACATTTCGTTAAACGGTAATTTAGCGAAGTGATAAATATATAATAAAAACGGAAGCTTAATTATAGGCTTCCGTTTTGCTTATGTTAAATATTAGATTTAAAAGTGAATGATATACTCTTTTTCAGTTTCTTTTGGCAGTTTCCCATATTTTTCAATGAACTTATTAGCATCCCCATAAATAAGAGTGATTACATAAGTGTCTCCATCTGCAATATCAGACTGGAAACCACCTTATATATTATATCTTTTTATAAAGGAAGCCAATGGAATTAATCCAAATCAATTCCCTCTTCCTCAATTTCCGGTTTAATAAATCCTTCTTTATTATATTCATTATAATAATCCATTTCAGGTAATGACTTTATTATTTCATCCATAGTATCTTTTATTTTTTCAAAAGCAGCATCCAATACCTTAAGCTCGTCAAGTGTAAGGTCTCTTTCACAATAACTCTGGATGTCTTTAAAAAATAATCTGTTTCCGCTTTGCCGGATTTCTTTACCAAATGATATATTGTATTTGTACATATAATTAGATACTTTTCTTGATAAGATTTTATAATCATCATATTCAGCATAATACTGTTTTTCCTGCTTTTCACATTCCTTTAACTGTCTGTGAAATAATTCATCTACAAAATCTTTACGACAATCATCTCTAGCCTGTAAATTAATATTCTGTATGTTTCTTCTGCCACAACCAAAAGAATCATAGCCTACAAGAGTTATACTTCCTATATATGGCTTACTGGTATCAACAATATTTCTGTAATCATTCTTTTTTAACCATTCTCTTAATGATGCATTTTTATAGAATCCGTATTCATCTTTTGACAGCTTATCTTTGTCTTCCTGAAACTTATCAGCAAGCTTTAACATATAACTTATTTTATCATCATTCATTTTATCAAGAAATTCAATCTTTTCTTCTCTTGATAATTCATTCTCATCATTATAAATCTTTTCATTGTTAATATATATATTGCTTTTCTCATCCATCAGCTTCATGATTTGTACATACCATTTGTAGCTCATAATTATTCCCTTTCTTCTAATCCTAAATCAGATTCATCTATTTCTAAATTATTCTTTTTAAAATAGTCTTTTCAGTTTTTTTCTTCCACTCACAATCTATCTCCTTTATCTTAATTAATCTAATGTGATTTCATATGTATCAGTCTTATACTCAAAATCAAGCCCATCTAAAAAGTCTTCCGGCATTTCCCATGACAGCTCATCAAACATTGTTTTAGCATCTATGAAATGTTCACGATTCATTGTTCTGTCGTTTATGCATTTTTCTAAATCTGATTTTGTATATACATATGATGCTTTGCATCCACAAGTTCCGGCATAACATTCCGGTATATAAAGAATCGCATCATCAGGTATATCTTTCCAGTTATATCCTGATGTGTCTGCCTTATATCCAACACCCTGTCCTATATCCGTAAAATTAAATCTAAAATCAGGGTGTCTCACATATTTATCTTTAGTTATAAACTCTGGTTTAATATCATCTTCTACATACTTTTCTGGGTCAGCAAATGCTCTTAATAGACTTAATGCATCTTCTACATTTCCATACAGATTTAATTTATTTGCTAAATTTCCAGCATATTTCTTAGCAGTTTCAAGAAAATTCACAGCTTCTTCTACCGTTTTAGGGATTCCTCTATCTTTAATTATCATTTTAATTATTCCATCAGGCATATTTATGTAAAGTATATCTTCTATTTCTGGTTTAACCACAGTATCATTAATTGCATCTATAACGCTACGCAAATTATTACCTGCATATGTCCAATCTTTTAGATTATCATAAAGAAAACACATTTTGCCTTTTATATAGAAATCTCCGTTTGTATCCTTTATAATATTTAGAAATTTCCGCTTAAATATATCTGACAATTTTATTTTATCCATAATATTACCTTTCTATTATTAGTCTAATTCGATATCAGTATCAATCTGATTTTCATTAATTGAATCAACAACATCATATAATCATAATTATTCTCCTATAATTCTTCTATATTAATCCAGCTCAATGTCGTTATTTTGCTCATAATCATTACCTTCTGCTATACTGAAGCCCTTTCCTCTGTCATACTGATATAGGTTATCTGATAAGAAAACTCCATCCTTTATAACATCAGCTTCTACATTAGCCTGTCTTACTATATCTGCAAGGACTGTTATATCTTCTTTATCTGATACACTAAGCACAGACTTAGGAACAACTATAAGTTCTTCTGTACTGCTTGGGAATATCCAATAATCATCATGTACTTTCTTTGATATATCATTCATTACTTTATCTGATATAAACAATGCAGGTGATTTCACAGTATTACTTGTGATAACGTATAGTGGAACATCCGGACATGGAACACCTAAGTCTTCAACCATGCTCTTTAAACTCCTGAAGTTATACTTTGAATTAGATGTATTATTAATAGCTGCATTAAAGAGTTCTGGCTTGGTTATTCCTAAAGAACGGCATAAGCCTTTAGTAACAGGTATCTGTGAATTACTGTTGTTATATAGCTTAGGAATAAATGTTATATTGCATTTTGACATGGTATAAGTTTCATACCCATTAAAAACACATCCATGTTCATTTACAGTTATCTTCTTTGCATCAACCGGGCATAACTTTACATTCTTTAATATATTATCTTTCTTTGCTACAGATGCAAATGCATCTATAAACTTACCTTTTAAGGTTTCTGCATTCATACACTTTAACATCTTCTCAAATATAGTATCAATGCTTAAGCCTTTCTTGTAATCACTGTATAAATCATCAAATTTACAGTTTACGGCTGGAGTATGTCCTGAATCCAGTTTAAACATAAATACATCCTTTGTATTCACATCTACCGAATTGATATCTTCAAATCTTTTCATAAATCTTACTGATATTGCATATAAAAATTCTCTTTCTCCTAAATATGGCTTTTTCATAATTCTCTCTCCTTATTATCTTACATATTCTTCTTCAGGCTCATATATCTTTTCTTTCTGAATAAGTGACTTTATTCTTAACAAATCTTCTTCAGGAATCTCTTCCTTAAGCCAGCCTGTTCCATATCTATAAGGAACTCTCTTTATTGTTCCGTCAGCCTGTTTCTTTTCAACAAGGTATTTCTTGTCATAAAGCATATCTTTACTCTCTAAATAATCACACTTTTCCTTATAATTAGCTCCGTATTCTTCTAATTCTCTTGTTTTTACAGCTTCTTTTAAGATATCTTCCTGCTCTTTTGTTCCGGCATGAAGGTCATTAAGATGATATTTCTTCCATAAATCATAGATTTCTTTAAATATTGGTAATTCGCCTACTTCTGGAATTTCCTTTAAATCATCAAAACACTGTCCAATCATATAAGTATCACTATGATTTTCATTCCATACATAAGCTATAGCAGAAAAACAGTTATCATCTGTCAATTCTAATTCTACTTCTACACGGTTTCTGCAATGTCCTGATTTATTGATACCTTTATAATTTATATTTGTCAGATAAATAGTTCTCTCCATTATTCATCTCTCCTTTTGTTACATTCTGTCAGCTTCATAATCCATAGCTAAATCATTATTTAAGTCCATATTCTGAAGTCGGATATAATCCTCATATTTATAAATTTCAGTAATAGGAGAAGTACAAATTATGCTTGTATCTGTCCATATCTTCATAGGTACTCCATAATCTATCTGAAAATCAGGATTAATTATCTTCTCCTGCTTATTTCCAAAGTGTCCACCGGATATTGTCATTCTGTCCATATCCACAATATACTCAGAACCACTCTGAGTCTTACATACATATGTATTATTCTGTATCGGTTGTGAATGATATATATGCTTAATTGCAGAAGTTTTAAATGTTTTACTATTTATAAGTAAAAAGGTAGCAGGTCCATCCGTTAATAATGCGCTATGCGATACAAACTGAACAGGATATGATAATTTTCCTCCCATAAGTGTTTTATTCTGCTCATCAATACTGTACTGTGAACCGGATGCTGTTAATATTGTTATGTTTGGATTATGTATTAAATTCATATCTTAAATCTCCTATTAAAGCTCATAATAATCAAAACAAAAATCTTCAGTCTGTTTTTTATTATCAGCTTGTATTTCTATTTTTTGAGTATCAATTTTATTAATCATATTTTTAAAATAAGATGCATCCATTACTTTATTATTAGAATCATACTCATGTAATTCTTTGATTAAATCATAACAGGCAGAAAGGTAGTCTCTCTGATTTAAAGCACAAAACCAATCTTTTATTTTTGTGTAAACTACTGCATTCCCATAATTCTTCCAACAGTTCAATGATGCTAGGTTCAACTCTCTTTTACTATTACCGTTAAATTCTATGGCATACTGATACTGCTCATCATAATCATGTGATAAAAAAGCTTTAGAATTTCTTTGACAGTTAAAATCATCAATACGGAATTTTGTAATATTATTTTTATTATCATTAAGAACATCATCTGTCTCATAAATAATATCTCCTATATTGAATTCAGTGATTATGCCGTTTATTCCTCTTACTCTCATAAGCTCTCCTGTTCCTGTCTGTAATAAAAATTTTTCTATATATAATAGTGTGTATTTGATACATAAAATTTCTAAGTTTATCAGAATTTGTCCGGATTTTCACTAAAAAAAGTTGGTAAGAATACACTATTTATGTATAAGAAATAATATATAAGGAGAAAAGATATATGAAAAATCTTAAGAATTTTAATTTAAAATCTAACCCATTTGATGTATTAATTCAGGCTGGATTAGAAATAGGAAGAGTATCTTTAATTGCAAACAGCCGTTTAAAAAATAAGAATTTACCATATATGGATTTCACTGAAGAAACATATAAATATTTAATTGATAGAATGGCTAAATGTATAAAGATACTTAATTCTATTCCAAAAGATGAACTTGAGATTTGCAGGGAAAACTGTTTAATGAGTAATAATGAAAAGCAAATGGAGCTTAATGAAAAAATGTATAATTTATTTAGGGAATTTGAGACAGAATATTCCCAGACAATTCCCTATCTTAATGATAAAATGGAAGCTATTCTTTATGGAACTGAATCTGAAATATATAAGAGACATCTTACACTTAAAAGATTTTTTGAAAAGCATAAGGATAAACCTGTTTTTGCCAATAATAATCTTTGGCATTATATAGATTTTTTAGACAATAGAAAAGATATGAGTTATTGCAAGGAATATAATTATTGGAATAATGATGAAATAGAAGCAATATTTGCATTAGACAATCTGTTTGAGTGTGAATTAAAGGATGTATCAATTGAAGATATAGCATATTTGCAGGTGCTTATGAGAGCTGATAGTAAGAATTTGTTATAGGTTATAATAAAAATATCATATATAAAATAATACCCGATACTTCCTAATGGTTGTACCGGGTTTTTATGTATAAAATTATTATTATTATATTATAAAGGTTTATAGCCAGTAATACAGGATTCTTTTAAGAAGTTTATTAACTGTTCCTTATAGGCATCATCTGAATAGAATAAAGTCAGGTTATTATAGAAGTCTAATTTTTTATCAACAGGTATTGAAAATATACCGAATCCATTCTGAATCATATACATATTAGTTATTAATGTTGCAGTTCTTTTATTTCCATCATTGAAGAATTGACTCTTGCATACATAACAGAATAACTCAAATGCTGCATTGAAATCTTTATTCTTTATAATGTTTTCAATATCTTTATTGATTTCTTCTTTTGATTTAGGCAATGGTGGATAATAATTTTTTCCATCAAATAAAGGTACTCTTATAGGTTCATCATATTTATCCCTTAAACATCCGGCATTTATAACTGTAAATTTTCCGGCACTTCTGTTTAAAGTGCATAAACAGTCTATGTTAATATTATTATCAATATTTTGAAACAACCATTTCCAAGCATTTTTAAGGTCATTTATAGCATTTATTTCATCTATTGTATGACCTGATATGCTCATTCCATCGCATATAGTTTGAGTTTCTGGAAATGTCATTCCAATTCCTTCAATATTTGCTGAACGATAAATACTCTCAACCATGTATTTTTTTGCTAATAAGATATTTCTTTGTCTTTCCATAGTCGGTAAATAATCCCTGCTTTCTTTATTATTCTTATCTATATTATCACAAAGCTCATCATCCAAGCAATCATACAAATCCATATACTCTCTCCTTACAGGTCTAAATCAAAATCATCATCTTTAATATCATTATGTATTTCTACCTGTCTTACATAATCTTTATCATCCTTTGCTTTAAAATTATATACTGGCTTAATTATATTAACTATTTCTACTGTATCTTTAATATTTTCAATTATTTCATCCATAGGTTTATATACAAACGGAGATTCATCTATAGTACTTAAAGCAACACTGGTAGTATATATTCCTTTCATACTATCTTCAAAATCCTTAAGCTTTATTACATCTTTTGCTTTACTTCTACTAAGTATTCTTCCTGCTCCATGTGGGGCGGAATAATTCCAGTCAGGATTACCTTTACCGATACATATTAAAGAGCCATCACGCATATTCATAGGGATAATAACTTCTTCCCCTTTAAGTGCTGATATAGCTCCTTTTCTTAATATCATTACTTTTAAGTCTATATAATTATGAGTTGTATTAAAACTGTGGTCTATTGTTAAATTCATATGTTCTATAATTTCAGATGCTATTGCACATCTATTTCTTTTTGCATATTCCTGAGCAATCTTCATATCATGTAGGTAATCTTTCATATCCTGTCCTTCAAGATACGCTAATTCTTTGTTTACAGAAGGTATTGTATTATTGAATTTATCCTTAAGAGTCTGTAATGCTTTAGAAATCTCTTTTTCTTTACCGGCACTTTTATATTCTGTTATGAGTTTTTTGCTTAAATCTTTAAACTTACCACCAATATTTTTCTCTTTTAATCTTTCATAAGCTAGATTCTGATAATAGTTACAAATTTCAATCCCTAAATGTCTGCTTCCTGTGTGTATTACAAGCCATAAATTATCATCCTTATCTTTGTCAACCTCTATAAAATGGTTTCCTCCGCCCAATGTGCCTATAGATTTATTAGCATTATCTATGTTTATAGGGGCAATTATATCTTCTAATTCCGAATAAATATTTTTAGCTTCTTTATGAATATTACAGCCACTTGGTACATATTTGGTAATTACTTCATCTAATTTTTTATAATCTATTTCTTTTTCTTTTAACTTAATAGCAAGCATTCCACAGCCAATATCTACTCCTACTAGATTAGGTACTATCTTATTATTAATAGTCATAGTAGTACCTATAACACACCCCTTTCCTGCATGTGTATCCGGCATTATTCTAATTGTATTATCCTTAGCAAACTCCTGATTCAGTAAAGTAATTAACTGCCCTACTGTTTCATTATCAATGTTATCTGTAAATACTTTTGCACTATTATATTTTCCTTTTAATTCTATCATTATTTTTTCCTTTCAATCTCTATCATAATTGTCCTGTTCTTTAAAATATAAAGTGAAATCATCATAATCAGCATTAATATTATCACGCTCTTTCTTATTCTGATTATTAATTGCTGATAACAATTCAGCTTTATCATCTCCTGTAAGCATATTAACCATCTGTTTTAATACATGTTCCTTCTTTACTCCTTTAAGGTGCATATCCCAAGCCTTATCAAGTATAATTTTAAACAGTGATGATGGCTTAAGCCCAAGTTCAATCAAATCATCAGCCGTGATATGCGGCTCTGATATTCTCTTGCCATAATCAAGATATCGGTCTGTCAAGAATCCACTCTCCATCATTGCTTTTCCTAAAAACATATTAAATTGTTTGTTATCAAGATTGTTTAAATCGTGTCCTGTGCTATCTGCATACACTAGCAAAATAAAATCTTTTGGATATAACAGCCTATCAAACATTAGATTTGTGGTTCTTGTTCTTGACCGATTATTAAAACAGCTATGTGCTTTCATATGATATTCAATCATATTATCAACATACTTAGTAAAACCCTTATTATTATAAATACGGTTAAGAAAGTCATTTGCAATTGGAATACCTGTTATTTCGTGATTAATAGCACATATTCTGCCTTTATTATTAATTTCAGTCGTATTTACCTTGCCGAAATCGTGACATAAGGCTGATAACATAAATGGTAAGTATCTGTCCGGATTACCTATACCTGTAGGAAAAAGGTCGCTTGCTTGGTCTAATACATACATAGTATGATTATAAGCATCACCTTCAGGATGATACTCACTATCCTGCTTGATACCTTTAAGAGCATAGACTTCTTTAAACCATTCTGTCTGTTTACATTCATAAAGACTGTCAAAGAATACAGAAGGCTTCTTGGCTTTTAAAAGTGCCTTACTAAGCTCCCCTGCAATCCGTTCTTTAGGCAGGGTACTTAAATCCATAGTCTTACAAAGGCAAATTGTTTCAGGAGCAATTGTGAAATTAAATCTTGCGGCAAACTGACAGGCTCTTAGTACTCTTAATGGGTCTTCTATAAATGTTTTATCATCTATATGTCTTATGACACTATTATGTAAATCATCCAGCCCGCCAAAATAATCCTTAATTTTCCCTGTGAGTATATCTTCCATTAAAGCATTTATAGTAAAATCTCTTCTTTTTGCTGATTCTTCTAAGGAAAGAAAAGGGTCTACTACTATTTCAAAATCCTTATGACCTTTTCCGGTAGCTTTCTCTTTTCTAGGTAAAGATATATCCAAATCATAACCTTTTATATTATATATTCCGAAGTTATTTCCTACTGTTCTTGCTTCTATATTTCCAAATTCACTTAATACATCTTCTAATATATAAGGAGCTATATTATGTATTTCAATATCAATATCTTTATTGGGAATGCCTAGTAGTTTATCTCTTACATACCCACCTACAAAATAAGCAGTTCCGCCAGCTTCTTCTACTTTCTTGGCAATCTGTACTGCTAAATCGTAATTGTTCATTTTATATATCCCCTCTTGTTATTTCAGTTATATAAATTCCATTAATTCCCCATGTTTCCTTAATAGTTCCATCTTTTAATCGTTCCCCAAAAGAAACATTTTGAGTTTTAGAAACACTATGTACAATACAGTTTTCTTCTTTATGAGAAATATTACTGTCAATAAAAGAGATAACATCTCCGGGTGACAATTCCATAACGCAAACAGATTTATTTTTATTTTCACACCAAGGTTCAATATCACATTTCTTACAATTTCGTGTCATTAATTCATTACCTTCCATAATCATCATAACCATCATTTGATTTTGATTTAGGAACAGGGGCATCTATCCAACCGTATTCAATTGCAAAATCACGATAGCTTTCTAAAGAATCCTGAGCTAATCCATTTAAAAAATCAATGTATTCCTGTTCTGTATGTTCAATAAGTACTCCCGGCTTACCATGTCTTAATGTCGGTTTTCCATTTTCGTATAAAAATTCATTAATATGTTTCCAGATATAATTTAATTCTTCTACTGTATCTCTTAAACTGCTACTCATTTACTTTCTCCTTTTTTATTAGTCAAGCTCCACATCAAAATCATTTAGAGGATATTCTGAAGAATTTCCTTTGCTTGATAATTTTTTATATGCTTCTAATTCTTCATTTCTATTCTGAAGTCGCTCTATAATGTCTTCTTCAATTGTTTTCTGTATTTCATTCCAATTTAATGCTATTTTTGAAAAAAGCCCATTGTTTGCAAACAGTTTTGGGTTATTTTCATCATTTTTTTCATATGTCTTATTAAAACTTATAATAGCTCTTTGACAGCCAAATTCATCCTTATAGCTAAATTCATTCTGATATTCAGCCTTATATTCATTTCCCCCTAATGTACGGACATTCCTCTTATAATGTTTATATTTTATCTCATCTTCTAAAGGAATATTGAAATCATCTATATCAGTGTCTTTTAATACTTCATTTAATGTGTCAAAATACTTCTTGATGTTTTCAAAGGCGGTTCTTTTATATCCATATTCTCCATTGTTGTTTCGCAGTTCTTCTTCCTGCTGCTTTAAATTTTCATTCTTTTTACTTTCTTCTCTTATTCGTTCTAATCCAGTCATATTTATTTCCATAGTTTTCTCTTTAATATTAGTAGTTTTATCAATATCGGCATCTTTAAATGCTGTGTTTAACATATCAATAGTTTCTCTTTCATATCTACCACATAAGTAAGGATAAATTGTTGTTAATTTATCTGAAGCCGCTTTTAAAACTTCTTCAGGCTTATCCCCAAATGGCAGGGAAACAGTTACTTTATTATTAGTGACAGCTTCAGATGTTAAAAATGCCTGTTTAAGCTGATTTATTTTTTTTAATGTTGTATCATCAGCTTTGCCTTCTATATCCGACAGTAACTTTTCAAATGTCTCTTTAAACTTATCTCTTATATACTCATATCTAAATTCCTTTGGAATTGTTATTGTATATTTCATATCCATAATTATCAGTTCCTTTCTTTCTACATTACATTCCGAAAGTACGTTGTCTTACTGCCTTTCTTTTTACACTTCGTCTTCTGTTATAATTGATAACTGTCCACATGCAGCCTTTGCATTTATCTCTGCCTCTGTAGCAATTGCTACTGCATAATCATATCCATTTTCCTTTAATTCTCTTATAATCTGTTCCATAATCATTACCTTCCTATTTTTCATATTCTTCATTTGCTGATTTATTTTTATTGGTTTCTTTTACAATTTCTTTTCTTAGTTCATCACATGCCTTTTTATAATCTATACTTAAGTTCCTTAGTTCTTTAGTAGCTGCTAAATCGGTTCTTGTGCCACCATGACAACCATCACTATAATTGACATAGACTTCTTCTGTCTCATCTGCTTCGTTCATAGATGTTAGATACTGATACATGCTTGATAGACTTTCATTAAGTCTTTTAAAAGAACACGATATATAGTAAGAATCTGATGAACATATACAATTTGGGTTTTTATATCTTATTCCTTTATTCATGCCAAATTCTTTATATTTATTGCAGAAGTTAATAAACTTATCTATGTCTGTATCATTTTTATTGCTCATTTTAGAATCCTGAAGTACTCCAAAGGCATTATTAGCTTCTTTTTCTTCTAATTCGTCTAAACTAATACTTGTATTAATACCATATATCTTTCCTATAATCTTATATAAGTCTTCATTTACTTTCTTATTATGATACATGTTAAAAAGCATTGTAGGTCTTAAGTTTATAATTGAACCTTCCATCACATTCATTGCATATATGAAGCTTTCAATATTCTTTTCTCTTTCGCTCTTAGGTTTTCCTGTTCCCATACCAGTAATCTTCTGTATTATTTTCACATCATCATAACTAATCTGAGATATGTCTGATAAAGCATCCATCTGCTTTATAAAAAACAGGTCTGTCCTTGTATTAAAGCCAAAAACTTTTGTCATTTCCTTATATGAGCCTATCAGAAAGCTCAAATTCTTCACATTTGCCATAATTCATATTCCTTTCCGGTTATATATTTAAAACAGGTCCATTAAAACCCTGCATGATTTTTTTATCTTCTAAAACAAGATAATTACTTATTTCTTCTATACCTTTTAATTTAATTGCCTGCCTATGGTACACTGATAAAAGATTATAATTTTCTGCCATATAAAGATAATTTTCACATTTACAGGAACAGCTCGTTTTATCTAAGCTGTTACAATACCATCTTGTACGCTTAAGATTATTTATTCTTTCTAAGTCAAGCTTATTAAAATCAACAAAATGCTCTTCACAGTACTTATTTATCTTCATAAGGCTTACTAAACCTATATCACATATGCCAAGCTTAGATACATACTCAAGATACTTTCTTATCTCTTCTTCGTTATCTATATAACCTTTAATTAAATTACAACTAAGATGCAGCTTATGTTTATCCTTAAAACTATCCAAAATATCTGTATCTGCTGTATTTATACCAAATATCTGATTGTTAATTTCATCATCATAGTGATGTCTGCTTAATGCTATATTGTCCAGTACATCAATTCCTTCAAGGTTTTTAAGCCTGCTTCCATTTGTATTAACTGATGTTTTAACCAGTGGAAATATCTTCTTTGCTTCTGTACAGATTTTAACCATTTTATCAGTAACGCCAAGAGTAGTTTCCCCACCGGTAAAATGTATTGTTCCGACAGTGGCAGTCCTTGACAGTTCCTTAATGGCTTCTATAATCCAGTCAGTATCAAGATTTATATTTCCTGCATGGTATTCACAAAACTTACATGCTGCATTACATTGTCTTGTTGTAACGATATATACGTCTATAACATTATCATTAAATTCTGTGTTCTTTCCGTTACAGTCATAGCATGTACTATGTCTAAACTGTATGTTCCTTGTCCAGCTCATTATTTCCCCTTATAAAAGATTAGTACTCTTTATAATTCCTTTACCCATATGATTCTTCTCACTTATATTATTTTCATTTATAGGGCTTAACTTGATAAAGAAATATTCAGGGTCAAAGTATCTTTTGAGTTTATCTATATCAAAGTCTTTCGTATCAACAAGTGTCATATTAACCGTTGTCTTTAAATTACTCTTAGTTCTTATCTGTCCTAGTTCTTTTATACTTAAAAGACTGCCTATAGGAATCAGGTTATGTCTTCTCTCTTCATCCAGTGAATGTAATGATACCTGTAAGGTTATGTTATCCTTTATAAAGCTGTAATCACTGCCCTTAATACCTATGGTGCTTATATAGTGATGTACATGCTTGAATCTTCTATCAATTATCTTTATGGCTTCTTTAACAGCTTCGATATTAAGAAATGGTTCACCCATGCGTGTGTAGTTAATCTTAAATTCATAAGCTTCATCAGGGTTAAAGTCAGGATTCTTATTTATTACAAATTCAACCTGTTCCACGATTTCATCTGCTGTTAAATTACGAAATCTTTTTAAGTTGCCGGTTGCACAGAATCTACATCCTACAGGACATCCACTCATACAGCTTACTCCTATCATCCATCTGTTTTTTCTGCTTCCGAGTTCTCTTTCATGCAGGGCATTTGTATTTTCATTTACTGCCATCTTTGTATAATCAGGTAAAAATGTGTCTGTTACTTCAAGGGGATATCCGTCTTCTGTTAATAATGCATATACCGTTCCATTACTAAATTCTCTTTTTCTTTTCTCAATTAGCATAAATCACACTTCCTTTTATTTAAGTTAATACCATTTACTTAAATAGTGTGAAATTACTACCATATTCTTGATTAAAAAAGTAAAAAATAATAATTAGTTTTTATAATAAATACTCTGATAGTATCATCATAGGTCTATATCAAAATCAAATTGCTCATTTTCAGTTTCATAATCATCAGATTTTTCAATACCTGAAAGCTGTTTATAAACCTTAAGCTCATAGTTATAATTATCAATATTAGTTGTCTTTTTATAATTATCATTAGCAATCTGATTTATAATGGTTTGTTCAATCTTAGCCTGAATTGTATCCCAGTTAATTGCTGTCTGTCTGAATAATTCATTATCATAAGAATCTTCAATATATTTATAATTTTTATTGAAATTTATACTGGTATATCCGTCTGTAATCCCATTAAATTTATGTACTTTATCATAGCAGTATTTTATATTTAGTCCTGTTTCAATCATTATTTCTTTAATATCCTGTTTATCCAGTATGGATTTCAATTTATTAAAGTAATTGCCTATACTCTCATAAGCACTTTTCTGATACATCTTATATTCTGCTTTAGTATTACCTTTAAGTTCTTCTTCCTGCTTTATAAGGTCTGCTCTCTTTATGAGTTCTTCTTTTATTTTATCTAATCCTTTAGTATCTATATTCATAACTTTCCTTTTTTTTAATCCAAATTATAATCTACAGTTGGAATATCTAAATCTTTATTCATTATCGGTATATGGTATTCAGACTGCGCTAACCACTTAAATACTTCTAGTGTAGCCTTTACATCATCTATTGACTTATGAAAGCTAAGAGTGGGAGTATTAAATGTTGATGGAATCATCTCATAAAGAACTTCTAAGTTATGTTTGCCCGGTATCTTTTCCTTTGCCATTTTTAATGTGTCACAGACATTGCTATAGGAAAATATCTCCTTATTTCCCTTATAATAGAGTTTATCTATGAACTTTATATCAAATCCTATATTCTGCCCTAAAATATACGGATTGTCTCCGACAAACTCTTTAAATGCAGCTAACGCATCTTTCATTTTTAATCCTTGTGACTGTAAAACCTCATCACATATACCTGTCTGATTCTCTTCATTAAACTTAACAATCTGTGGTGGTAATTTATAACCGGGATTTACATATATATCAAATTCATCTTCAATCTCAAAAGTATTTCCGTTTACCTTTATAGCGGATAATTCAATTACATCCCAGTAAGTGCTGTCTAATCCTGATGTTTCGCAATCAACAACATAAAAGTAATCATCTTTGATGCCTTCTACAAACTGTTCAACAGTATCTTTATATCCTGTTTTCTTACTTACCCTGCCTTTAAATAACTTTTCTTTAGCAGGAGCTTCTAATCCATATTCAGCCCTGTATGCCTTACGCTCATTATTTAAAATAGCCCCTAACTGGTTTTGACCACGGAAATTATCTGTTGTTACTCTTCCCCAATAGTAATCCTTATAAGAGATATCATTATTAATGGTAGAATCAATCTCTGCCAGTTTTCTGCTTAAGGTAAGGTTCTGTCTGAATTTTTCTTTATTAAGCATTGTCATTATATCCAGTCTGTAGACAGACCATTTCTTTCTGTTATGAATATCTTTACCTCTTACCTTTGCTTCATATCCCTTTTTAGTATTTAAGATATCTATAAATTCCTCAACCTTATCAGCTTTTAATGCCTGAAAACCCTGTTCTACACATGATAACTGAAAACCATTAGGTAAATATGTATTGATATAATCATGCAATTTATCATCGCTGTATTTTAATAATGTTTCCTTATCAAGAACTATGGAACATGGATAGAATGTTGATAAAAACCCATAATCTCCTTTAAACTCCATAATTTTTTTCCCTTCTTTTATATGCTGTTAATCAGCCATTTCACATTCTTCTTCTTTATCAAGCTTATCACATTCATAAATAAAATTATCCTGCTTATATATATAGAAATCATCCTGCTCGTTTTCTACACCATCCCAGCCTGCAAGTTCACATCCCCTGCCGTCTGTATCAATGATATAATCAACCAGTCCATCCATATCTATTTCAGCCAGTCCGTTATTAAGAAGATAACTAATTGTTCCTTTACCAAATTCGTCCAAGTACCATTCAAGTGAATTATCCCAGTCTGCCATTTTTGTCTGTACGGCTTTATCTATAAGGTTATCTTTGTTATCTTCATAAGGTTCTATCCATTTTGTAAATTCATCATAGTCAAACTCAACCCATACAACTTCTAGTCTCTCAGAAATTCTATCTCTTTCTCTGGTAAGGTCTTTTAAATCTTCTTTAAGCTTTTCTTTATATGGATTGTCTTCTTCTTTAGCTATTTTCTCTTCAAGTTTTTTGATATCATATTTTATATCATTTAATTCAACTCTAAGGTCTTCTTTTTGCTCTTTGAGGTCAAGATATCTTTGCATATCATCTTCAAAAAATCCATCTACTTCAGCAAGTTCTCTCTGAAGCCTATTTTCAAAACAACTGTCACTTTCAGATTCTATATCTGTATAGTATTCATAGAAATCTTCTTCCATAAATTCATCAAGACTGTCTGTAGGCTCAATAAAATTATCCCTTATATAAATTTGAGCATTAGGAGTGAAGCTTTCTAATCCTAAATCATCCCATATATCATTAATTCTCTGATAAGCTGCATCATAGCTTTCTGAATCCGTAAGTACATTATATGTACCAAATGGAGTATGATATAAAGCACCTGATTTTGAATACGACTGCTCTTCGACTTTAATATCGTCTGCCGTAAGTTTTGTATCATTCTCTTCATTTAAGTAATCAAGCAATGCCTGTACCTTTTCATCTGTTGTTTCTACATCAATATTATTAAACATAATAATCTCCCCATTAAATTAATTATGAATGCTAAATCTACCTTTAAGTAGATACTTCAATGTAGAATTAAGAATCATTAGCTTATTTATTTAGAGATATGCTTAACCAAACAATAAACTAATAATTCTGCATTCCACATTCAGAATTCATAATTAGCCAAGCTCTAATTCCTGTTCTTTTACTTTAGCTTTTTCGCATATATCCAGTGTGATTTCTACTCCGTAGCTTACATTTCCGCCACCTAATATCTTATTTGCCTTGGCTGTTATTATTTTATCTGCATAACTGTTGTGTAATTCAATCGCAACATCTCTTGGAAGTACTCCTAATTCCTTATCTCCCCATATAATCCTTGCGGCAGGTTCTTCTTCTCCGATTTCAGGCTTATATGTAAAATTCTCAACTCTTAATGCAGGGGCAATACCGTTTGCATTTATATAAGTTTCCAGTTCCCTTATATTTCCCTGTCTTGAAGTTCCATCTTCATTATTAAATGTACATCCCTTTATTCGTAAGACTTCTGTTTTCACAGGTACTACATTCAGATTAAACTTATCACATAAAGCCTTTATATTAGCTTTACCATTATCTGTAGTTACTACCTTCACAAGATTATCAATATCTGATATTCTAAACATCTTCTTGTCTGCTAAATGACCAACCTGTACACTGTTAAACTGGTTACATATATCCTTTAAAATATCAAGCCTTAATTCCTTATTAAGAGATTTCTCTGTTTTAGGAATGAGACTTAACACTTCCTTTGCAAGATTATTAACCTGTGTATCTGTCTGTTCTATTAAGTAATCTGATGTAAGGTAGTCTGAAGACTTAACCAAATCATTTATTTCACTAATCTTTCTGTCTACCTGATTGATAATAACTGCCTTACTAAGAAGCTTCTCACTCATTTTAGGGAAATTAACAATATCTGCATATGTAGATAATGCTTCCTGTGCTGAAGTGAATACAAATACAGGCTTTCTTCCTTCTTCACTGTTTGTATAAATATCTATTCTCTTTGCAAGATACAATGCTCTTAAAAATTCAAAAGATGCACTATTAACAGCATCTTTATAAGTATCATTCATCTTCATCTCATTAAGTTCATTAATAAGCAAGTTATATTTGTTTCTATGCTGTTCAAATAGTGCCTTATAGTTTGTCTCCATATTTACATCTCCATTTCATAATCTAAATTCTTGTCTTTTTCATTCTCTGTACTATCCTGTAATTCACATTCCTTATCAATACTTCCAAACAGCTTATCTGCTTCCTCTTCAAAATCAATTACCGGATACTCAATCTCTGCCATATCAAAATAGTAATCACTTACTTCTTTTATATAAGGCTGTACCTTTTCTATCCATTTGTTTGCTGTTGAAAGTATTACTTCTGTTGCCTTCTCATCTAAATCAGGAAAGTTTTTTATAACTTCAAGTGAATAATCATAACAGTTCTTTTCATATGCTTTTAATTTATCAAGCACAATCAAAGCTCTTTCAGACATGAACATATTAATGGTATTATCAAAGGTACTTGAAAATACTTTCTTTATATCTATACCATAATCCTGTGATATCCTTCTGTTAGATGCGACTTTATTATCAAAAAACGGGTTATTATCTAACCCTATAGCTTCCAATATTTCCTTTGGTATCTTTGGAATTTTAGGCATATCCTTTTTTCCTTCTTCTGTATACTCAATACCGCCCGGAAAATAATCATTTAAAAAATGAACTGCTTCAAATAACTGCTTCTTATAAGCTGATTTATCAGCCCAGTATGTTGTAGGTGCTATTTTAAACTTAGATGCCATTACAAGCTCTATTGCTCCCCCACATTCATTAAATGACCAGTCCTTCCACCTGTTATAATATGGTTTTGTTTCATCCATCTGTATTGTAAGTGAAGGGTTTACGTCTGTATGTAACGGGCTTCTGTATTTACCACCCTTACTTGGGTACATTCCTAAACATTTTGCTACCTCATCAAGTGGAAGCTCTTTAAAGAAATCGAAATTTATTTTTTCCTTTGGAGAAATTTTATTCTGCATAATATCTACTCCTTTTACATTTCCATTTCAGACTCATATTCAGGTAATGGTAAACATCCTGCATCTGATAATTCTGATAACTCCTTATCACTAAGTCCTACTTCGCTTTTAAGCCAAGCCATATACTCTTTATTATCTGATTCCCATACTTTCTCTGTAATTTCAGATAAGAGATTATTTATAATGACCTTTGCCCTGTCTGTGTCCATTCCGGAAAGTTCCTTACTATTATCAAAAGCTGTAAGAAACATATCTGCAATTTCTTTTTCATAACGACCACACATTCCTTTATTATCTATATCCACTAGAACTCTTGAAAAGAAATCTTTGAATTTATCTGCTATGTAATCTCCTGAATAATCATCAGGAATATCTAATACTATCTTCATAATCTTACCTCTCTATCTCTTCTTCTCTATTTGCTCCCGTGAACTCACCACGGATTTCTTCTCCTACTGTATGGAATCTCTCATCCCATTTACGGTGTCTTACTTCTTCCTTTGGAGTATCAAGTGTCTTATACAGCTTCTTTAACTCAATAGCCTGTTCATCTGTAAGTGCCTCAACATCAAAGTGTACAAGCTCATGTATAGGTCTTGTCTCATACTTAATCTGCCTGTCCTGCAAATACTCCTCTATATCCTTTGCTCTTGTCTTATCTGTTTCAAGAAACATTCTATTCTTCATAAAAATCTCCTTAATATCAGACAGAAAAATCTGTCATTATTTCATATATAAATAGTGGTTATCAAATCCCTTAAAAATTACAGTTTATTTAAAAATTTAACTGGATTAAGAAAATAAATAGTAATTTTTTACCAGATAATAAACTAATAATTCTATATTTAGCATTCTGAATTCTACATTGAATTAGACTGGGGCAATTCCTATAAATTCCAAAGTATTAGCATCTCTTAACAGATATATGCTGTCTGGTTCTCTATCATCATTTTCAATATTTCCGTCTGCTTCGATAAGATTCTTTAAAAATAATGCAGCCTTCTGTCTTCCAATACCATAAATTGACATACAATGTAATATCCGGTTTACTCCTATTTCTTCAAACCCTTCTGTTTTTATTAAGAGGTCTGATAAAGGAAAGATTTCTGTATTTTCATCCGTAACCATCTTCTTTGCCGTAAATAATTTTCCTGATAAAGCAATATATTTTCTCTTGGCTACAATTGGATTATCTATGTTCTTCTTATAAAAGCTCATTTCCTTAATGACATTCTGGGATAGTAAAAATACCTCATTCTTATTATTCTTATAAAATAAACGGATTTCCCTACCCGGTATGCTTAAATTAGGTGAATCAATTTTACGGGTTTTATTAAAATATTCCGGCTTCATATTAAGCAGACTGATTGGGTCTGTTTTAAACTGCCAGTTCTTATATGGATTGACTTCATCCCATTTTTCAGTTGTTTTATTGCTTAACCAGTAACAGTCAAAGAAGGATACTCTTCCTGCTAAGGCTAATCCGTCTTTACTTAAGAACGACTGTATTTCCATGATATCCAGTCTTCCCGGTGAAAATATCCTTCCTCTTAACCATCGTGTAAGCTCTATTCTTATATCTCTGTCAGATTCCAATGATATAGATGGTGGCAGTAGTTTTTCATTAGCAATTTCCAATACATCTATAACCTGATTATTATTATTAAGCTGCATAATACATACTAAATCGTCCTTATGCATTAATCGTACTTTACCTCTCATATTTAAAACCTTTCATATATATTTCTGATAATAAAAAAAGAGAAGAAAAGAAATGATTACATAACTTTTCCTCTCCCTTGTGTTTATCTACAGAAAAATCATCTCTCTACTTCAATAGTGTCGATTTTTTCTGAGACAGATAATGGATTTACACGGTTTATATCAATTTTATTGTTTATAATACCATTTATAAGCCCATTAAGGTCATAATGTTCATATTTTTTTTTACTTAAGTCCAACTTTGCAGATAGTTCCGCATTGAAAAATGGCTGTGGTGGTATTCTGAATATTCCTGCTATAGCTTCTGGTTTACTTGCAAATCTGACAGTTCTTATATTGCCATTTCTATCAAGTAAATCAACATTGTAATAAGGCTTATTAGAACTCTTCGTTTTCCTTTCATTTGATACTCCTAATACTACAGCAGTAATGTTTATAGGATATCCGGCATTGGCTAAATCCTCAAATGTATTAGTGTTTCCACCTTTATAATTCTTAAGTATTTCAGCATCCTTTTCTGTTGAAAGATATGTATAACAGAGTTCCTTTTCTGTCTGATAGTTAAGCAGTCTATTGTCTTCCTTTGGAGTAACAAACTTAGATTCATCATAATCAGCCCTGATTTCATTAAGAAGAGAAGTTATTGTATCTTTCTTTTCCAATGCTTTTTTGGCTAATGCTTTCTTCTGTTTTATATCTGTTTCCTTATCAAATTCAAGTTTTAAATGCCTGTAATCATTCTTGCAGGTAAGCATCTTGTCATACTTTGCTTTATTTACATATATCCACTCCGCCGCCTGCTTTCTTGAACACTCTTCTTTATCATTAATCCATAATGTCTTAAAACATCCTAATTTTGCAAGACTAATAAGAGTTGTCTGATTAACTTGTGGATTACCCTGTACAAATGCCTGTAAACAATCAGTTTTTAAGGTAATATCAAAATCACTCATGTTTTTTCCTTCAGATAATCCAAAATACAGTGATTTCTTATCCTCTGATGTTTCAAATTTCATATTACCCTTTAAGATATCAGGAGCTTTCATAGTAATACCAAAGCTCTTCATTTCCTTTACATAACTATCCATCTGTTTCTTACGCTTTTCAGTTCCTAACAGTTTAAGAGTTTCCTTATAGAAGTCACATGGATGATATGTCTTTAAGTAGGCTGTAAACAGACTCACAGTAGCATAAGCTGTAGCATGTGATTTATTAAAAGCATATCTGCCGAATTTAACCATAGTATCAAAGAATTCAGTAGCCTCTTTTTCTGTCATACCATAACATTCAATAGCTCCCTTTATGTTTCTTTCAGCATTTCCATAAATGAAATTATCTCTTTCTGCTTCAATTTCCTCTACATGCTTCTTACCCATAGCTTTACGGATAGCATCCGCACCACCTAATGTATAACCTACTCCCTGAAATATCTGCATTACCTGTTCCTGATATACAATTACTCCATATGTAGGGGATAATATCTCCTTTAACTTATCACATTTATAAACTACGGCTTCCGGATGATGCTTACCTTCTATATACTGTGGAATGAAATCCATAGGTCCGGGTCTGTAAAGTGAGATTGCAGCAATGATATCTTCAAAACAGTCTGGCTGTAATTCAGTCAATAGTTTTGTCATACCCGGTGATTCAAACTGAAATATACCAAGTGTCTTTCCTGAACAATAGATGCTTTTAAAAATATTAGAGTCATTTAAGATTTTCTCTCTTATACTATAGTCCTGTAATTTATCATCATCTGTAGATTTTAATACATTTGTAATAATATCAAGGTTCTTAAGACCAAGAAAATCCATTTTTAATAATCCCTTTGCTTCAGCCTGTGCCATTGTACACTGTGTAGAGAAATTATCCATCTTCTTATTATGCATAAGCGGGATTACATCATCTATTCTATTTTTACTTATGATAACACCACAGGGATGTTCTCCTGTTGCTGTGAAGATTCCGTTTATATTATCAGCCAGCTTTATAAGTCTCTTCTCTTCCTTATTAAATTCCGGATTAATAAGAAGTGACTTAATAGAACCATCATCAATAATCTCTTCTTCTTCTATCTCTCCATCCTCAAAGCCATCTGAATCTTCATCAAAATCCATCTGTACAATGACGGTATCTCCTGTAGCTTCTATCTGGTTATTATCAATGAATTTACAAAGCTTGTCTCCGGTTTTCTCCCATTTCTTTGCAATATCTGCTTTTAGTTTATTTGATTCCTTTTCATCTATATCATTATCATTGTTTCTTATTATATCTGCGTATTCTTTTGCACCTAAAAATCTTGCAGCCAGTCTTATACTTCCTTTACTTGACTGGTATGTTTTAGTCATAATTCGACAGATATTATCTTCGCCGTATTTCTTTGCACAATATTCAATACAACGCTCTCTTATATCTTTTTTGAAATCGCTGTCGATATCCAACTAATGCCCCTGTTTTCACAGTATTCTAACACTTATTAAATAAGTGGGTTTAGACTATATCTCAATATAATATTATCAATATTATATTTCAGTACACTTCCTACTGTAACTCATCTTCAGTAGTACGCTTAAAAAAGCTAGTCGTTACACTTCTCATCAATAAAATTATTTATTATTTTTATTAATGCTTTAGCACGGTATTACCTGCTATCCTTTATTAACAATAAAAAGTTATGAAATAACTTTAGTAGCTTTACAGCGGCTTACATAGTAAGACGCAAGGACCGTAGGCTCTCTTACGAAGCTGCTTCGTCTATGGATTAAGCTATATATCCTGTTGTGACACTTCATATAGCAGTCTTATTCAACTTCTACCGTTAGCACTTAATATTAAAATATTAAGCACACCTCTGAGTAATAGAGTTCACTCTGAACGCCCAATATTGTTTAGGCATTGACCGCCTCTCAGGATTCAAAAATCTTTCAAACAGTAAATTATACTTAATAGGGTCTATATCCGTTATACCAAGTAAATAACATGCAAGGCTTCCTGCTGCACTACCTCTTCCCGGTCCTATAGCATATCCCCTTCTCTTATATCCTTTATCTGTAATATATTTATCCAGTTCATTTATATCTAATGGAGCTGTTGCAATCTCTTCAGGTTTTAAATATCCAAGTAATCTTCCATACTGTAAATAATCCTGTACAATCAGATGATATGAAGCATAACCCATAGATTCAATAATTTCGATTTCCTTCTTTAATCTGGCTTCATATTCCTTCTCTTTACCTTCAGGATAACCATTAGGAAACTTCTCTTTTATTCCCTTATTTATGAGTCCTTCAAATAACTCATTATCATTGTCTGCAAACTTTGGGTAGTTATCTCTCTTTATAACCTCAAAAGATTTACATTTATCTAATGCTCCCTTGATATTTCCTATTGCTTCATCAACAATCTGTTTCTTTGTATAATCCTTATAGGGTTCAATGATACTAAGAAGCTCATCCCTAAGCTCATCATCCGTTTTTATTCCATATTCTCTCTCATCAATGGTATCTTCCGGGTATCTATGTAATGCATTAAACTTAGCAACCTTACGCTTAATGACTTCATTCTCAAAGTCCGGATTATCTTTACTCATACAGATATGGATATCATTACTGGCTATAAACTGTGGATGTCCTGTTTCAATAGCAAACCTTACTAATAGATTGTAAGCAATTTTCTCTACCGGTAAATGGTGATTCTGTAATTCAAAGTAGAAATCATTCCCGAACAGATTATATAATTTACTATAAACCGTTACCGCATCCTTTATATTATCCTTAGAAGCTCTCTCCTGTTTAAGAACTTCCATCTTATCTAATAAGGTATGATATTCATTAACAGTTCTTGTAAGCTTTCTTGCTTTGATTTCCTTCTCTGCATAAACAGCTGCATCCTTCAGGACTATGAATTCAGGTAAGAGCTTCTTTGCTTTAGCATCAGCAATTAATTCATTTGCCTTATTTCTGCCTTCAACATCCTTATTCTCCTTCATTATCTTAAGTTCTTCCTTTGTAGGAAGTCCTTCATCAATCTGTCTTACAGCTTCATTATAAGCATCAACCTGTGCCTGTAATTCAAAATACCCTTTCTTTATAAGCGTATTTTTCTTCTTGTCAATTTTCTCCTGCAAAAATACATAGTCAGATGCTAAAGTCTTATTTAACGCTCCTGCTACACAAGCACTGGTTGCTATTAAATGCCCCTGTTCTACATATTTTTCCAACATATCAAATGTTACTAACGGATAGTCTTTAGCTTTTCCTACCAATAGATTCTTATTACTTGCACTGATAATCTTGCATAATTCGTTATAACCTTCATTATCCTTAGCAATTAAAATAAGATGCGACACATCATCAGGATTTCCTTTTCCCTTATAATCTAAGTACACTTCACATCCGGGAATTACATCCAGCCCCTCAAATTTCTTTGAAGCTGCATAAATATCTTCAAATGAATTAAAAGCTCCATGCTCCGTAACAGCAACCTTTCTTGCCCCTAAATCATAGAATTCCTTTAATGCTCCTTCAAAAGAAATCTTTCCATCATCATTAAATCGGGCATTCACAGCGTCTTTATCAGATTCAAAGTGCGTATGAATACTCCCTGTACATATAGATGACATACTTCATCTCTCCTTTATTTATTAGGCTTTATCATGCCTGTATTTAAGGATTTTGTCCTTATTTATAATAGTGTCTGTACTTTTTTATAAATGATGGTTATATCCATGAACATACTAAAACAATTATATTTGTATTTTCTAAATATATGTGATAATATATATATAATAAAACAGAAAATTAAAAGCAAGGGTAAGAACTTTTCACATACCGCATAAAAAAGGACTGCATCTGCCAAATGCAATCCTTAATAAATAATTATGCTATTTTTTCTTCATTCCACAGATTAATAAGTGTTTTCCTTTTTACTGTCTTTGTAAGACATATACGCTTATATATATCTATGGTAGTCCATAATCTTACCTTTGCTTTTGCTCTTGTTATAGCGGTATATAACATTTCTCTTGTTATAAAGGAACTGTATTCCGGGATATATATATTTACAATATCATACTCACTACCCTGTGATTTATGTATTGTAATTGCATATGCCAGTTCAAAGTCATTTTCATCTGTTACCTTTACAACTCTTCCATCTGAAAGTGTTACCCTGTAAGCGTCTACGGTCTGTTTATTGACTTTTACTGTACATACTCCATCAAGTGTACCTGTGTCTCCATTAAAATATCTCCGCTTATAGTTTGTCTTTGTAAAAATTACTCTCTCTCCTAAACAGTAGCCATTAAGGAAATCTCTTCGTCTGTCTCCATACTTCTCATTATGAATAAGATGATTAAGTTCTATCACATTTCCATTAACAGACTGCTTTCTGTATGGGGTAAGAGTTATTTCATTATCTTCTCCATATGCCATTTCCTTTGATAAAAGTTCTTTTGCTATACAGCTGTTAATATCAATAAATTCAAAGGTATCTCCTGTCTGTAAATGAAAATCTCCCTGCTTTAATCTGGTTGCATTTGATATAATCGCATCATCAGACCTGTAATTGATATACAGATGTTCTTCATATACTCCCATTGTCTTTAAATCATTGATTAAATCACCTGTTCCTACTGCCGGTAATTGGTCACTGTCTCCAATAAAAATAAGCTTGGTTTTTGCTGTATTAATATACTCAAATAATCTGCTTAAGACATCTACAGATACCATACTTGTTTCATCTATGATGATTACATCCGTATCCTGAATATTCTGTATAACCTTATACATCTTACATTCTTCAAATCCCCAGCCTACAAATAAATGAATTGTCTCAATCTCTATATCCTGTCCTTCAAATACTTCCTGTATTCGTTTTGCAGCTTTTCCTGTAGGTGCTAATAACACAACCTTCTTCTCAGGATATGCACGGTTTATACCCTTTACAATTGATTTGGTAACTGTAGTCTTTCCTGTTCCCGGACCACCTGTAAGCAAGGATATATTCTCTCCACAGGTAACAACATTATATGCAGATTCAAGCTGTTCCTTACTTAATATATTTGTTACATCTACCGGTTCATATTTAGAAAAGTCCACATTATTTTTCTTCATGGATTTTATTCCGTTATATATTCTGAATTCCTTATTTCGTGTTTCAGTAAGACAGACTGTATCTCTCTTCTTATCAATGGTTATCATACCTGTTTTGGAATAATAATTAAATCCTGCATTAAGCAGCATGTTATTAAGTATCGGATGTCCGCCTTTCCTTAAAATCTTTCTTATATTCTTTTCAAGAGTATCTTTTTCTATCCAAGAATTTCCAGCCTGCTCGTTCTGCTTCAATACATACTTTATAACTGCTCTTAATTCCTTTAATCTTAAATCAAAGGTCTTTAATGTTACCGTCTTATCTATATCTTCAAAAGTAGGAGCTTCTTCAAATTCCTGTGGAACATCTAATAATGAATATGGATTTTCCTTATACATAAGTTCCATATCCGGATAATATTCCTTGAATTGTTTTATATATTTCCTTGAAAGATATGGAGCATATTCTGTAATATCCAATATTCACACTTCCTTTCATCATTAGCTCATCTTTATTGACTCTAATTAAATAGTGTGGTTTTACTATTATATTCAGAACAAAAATATAGCCCTTTACCAATAAAATTATTTTTAAGAACTTTATATATCAATAGTATTTTAAACTTGTAATCATCTTATTTAATGCCTTTAATTCCTTATCTGAAATACTTTTGTTATCGGATTTATACTGCTCCAGTGCATTTAAAAGAACAGGAAAACAGTCTTCATCCAGATACATGCGGCTTTCATATGTATTGAATCTTTCCTTACAACAGCCACATTCTTTCCTTCTTTTTATTACTTCCCCATGTGGTCTGCTATCTACTGTATATAAGTTATCTGTCATACATTCCGGGCATTTCATAATATAAAACATCTCTCTTTCTTTACTTAGTTATACTTAAATAGTGTATAATTACTAAGAAAAAACACAAAAAAAGAACCGCTACCTGAACTAATTCCCAAAAAGTCAGACCTAAAATCTAACGATTGGAGAGTCGGTTCAAATAACAGTTCTTTTTTATTTTGCTTTTGCTCAAATCATTTCTTAAAAAATATCATATATTATATGAAAATACAATATTATTTTTCCAAATCATCAAAGGTATCAATGTCTTGCAATTCATCTGTTGTATTCATATTATTCTTTATAAATAATTCTTCTTCCTTGCGTTCACTTCTTTTTAATTGATAGTCAATATCTAAAGATTTAACATCTATCTTCTCCATAATAATCAACACTCTTTTCCATAGAATTTTCATTTATATTTCCAGTTAAATTTATCTATAATAAAAACTCCACTATCTATAATATGTCTTTTACATATAAATAGTGGAGTCATATATATATGATTTTATACAGATATCTAAAAATGCAAATAATTATCTTTCAATGTCTTCATCTGCTTCTAAAACACTTACAGCCTTATCCATATTTTTATTAGCCCATTTTATCCAGTTTTCCGCAAAAGGTCTTGTAATATCATTAATTCCGAATATTCCGAATACTTCTTTTGTAAAAATATATCCCTTTCCTACAGCCTTTTCCATTATCTTTGTATTTGAATCAACATCTTCTGCATCCAGTGGATAGAACTTCGATTTTGTATGGTATCTTTCTCCATATTTTTCAGTCTGGTCTATTTTAGTTATTTTATTTTCAACAAGTATCCATTGCTCAATTCCGTTCTTAATCGCTTTTCCGATATAACCAACTGAATCTCCTAAATGTAAATCTGCCATAATTATTATCTCCTCATTTTACATCTGCATTTCCTCTTCAGTATGCTCTAATTCTCTTAATCCTGCATTAAGAGGAAGCTTAGTAATATCCTTACCATTCTGCTTTAAGATTTCAATAATCTCCTTAAAATCATTTACTGTATCCTTTACAAGCTGGGATGTTGTCTTCTTATCATATTCTTCTTCAGTAAATTCATCTAAGTTAATATTTTCAATAGGTATCTCATGCAATGCTGAAATAGGTGGTGCATATACTGCATATCTTCTACCGGTTCTGCTTATATTATCCTTTGGCTTTCTATGCTGCATGATTTCTTCCTTTGTAGCATAAAAGAGCCTTCCCTGATAATTCTCCAATGCAGTAAAGGTAATATAATTAATACCTTCCATAAGTCTGAATGACGGGCATTCTACTGTATTTGCGCCTTCTCTTACATTATCATAATTCTTTCTCTTCTTATCATTTGTTATAAATAATCTGTGGTTCTTATATAACATATATTTGTCCTCTTTTCTTTAATCTAATTCATAATCATCTATTTCTATTGCTACAACATTATGCATAAGTTCATCCTTTATATATTTCTTATCTTCATTTAACTCTCCTTCCATCTCTATTATTCTTTTATTAAGATATTCACTTATTTCTTCCAGTGAATGTATATACCCTGCATTAATGGAAGCTCCATAATCTGTACTGCACTGTTTTATTGCAGGCATAATGTTATCATCTATTCCCCATTTGAAATTTTTCAAATTTTCAAGGTCTAAATGGCTCTTTGTAAAATCACAGGCATTTTCAGGTGTGAGATATGCCTCTTCCGGCAAAAATGGAGAAAAGCACTCATCAAGCTGTCTACTACCATCAGGATATTCCCTTAATAACTTATTTACTGGTGGAAAACCAGATAATCTGCATACTATTGTGTTTACAGAATCAAACATGTCCTGTAATGTATTTGTTTTTAACATATAAAAACTCCTAATAAAGCTCCATAAAGAAATGAAGCATATCTATTGGAAAACTTCCATTATATAAATAGTGGAAATACTTTATAAAAAAATAAATAGAATATCTTATATCCCTATATAAAAATAAAAATATAAGTGCCTGAAAAATAAATCAGACACCTATTTAAAAATTAAATCTCATGTATTTTGTTATATTTTTCTGCAAATGCTTTAAACTTATCTCTTTTTACGACTAATAGTTTCTCTAGCGGTAATCCTTTTACATCAACATGTACTAATTCCATAAAGAAAGTACAGTCTTCTTCTGATATTACTCCAAGACAAATTACAGCCTTACACCTCTGAATAATAAGGTTACGATACGCTCCCTGTTTTAACTGGGCTATTGATTGAATAATAATATCAGTCTTGAGATTATCTGTATTATCATACTTATCAAAAATAGAACATAACTGTAATAGTATCTGATTATCAAATCCTAAATTTAACCTCTGAAAATCATCCAGTATAATTCTAAGCTTCTTAGGGCTGTTATTATTTAACATATCTAAAACCTGTGTAATGAAAATATTATGAATAAAATCATAGGTTAAATCATTAATAGATATCTTTAAAAATACTACAGTGTTTGTATCTAAAAGACCTTTTAATTCAATATTTTTATCAGAAGTTGATAACGAATTAATAACATTTGGTATATTAAACACAGATAATTTAACAGCTAAATCTATAATTATGTTATTAAGAGTTTTTCCTTCACATGTAAATATAAAATCATCAAATCTTTTTACAGCCAGACAATAAGAATTAGCCTTTCTTAATTCTTCAAACATATCCTTTACAGTATTAAAATCACTATGCATCATTGAACATAACTTAATTACCTCTGAAAAATTATGCCTATTAGTACCAGCATATTTCATATGTATATAACATATAAGTGCCGTCAATAAACTTTCTGTAGTATTTTTAAAAAAATTATCTTCTATCTTACTTACAGACTGAATAAAGCTATGTGCTAATTGAACACAGTCATAATCTGTATTAAGATAATCAAATGGATTGTAGGTATCTGATTCAGAATTATCAATATCTAAAAGTTTTACATTATATCCCCTTGATAAAAGAGATTTCTTATATTTCTCGTATAATGTACCTCTGCTATCTATCACGATGCAACTTTCATCTTTTAAATCTTTTAAAATTGGTTCTATATAACAGCTTGTTTTTCCTGAACCGGCGCAACCTATTACTAAAGAAGTCGAAGTATTAGGCAAATTATAATATTTAGTATTACTCATGTTGTTCATATTTTGTATCTCCTGCTAAAAAATATAGTATAGCCTGAAAAACAAGCTATACTATAATAGTGTGTAGTATTTATTTTTTTAGATGAAAAAAATTAGAGATACCATATTTTTTTGCAATATCTTCTACAATATCTATTCGGGTTAATACATCTCATATTAGTATCTTTCATGCTCTTCTTCATCTCTACTGTTAGATTCTAATTGTGTTCTGTTATTTTCATACCAGCTTTCAGCAGCGGTTTTCTCTTCATCCTGTTTTATTTCACGCTGTCTTTCTTCTTCCTGCTTTCTAGCCTGTATCTTTCTGTCAGCTTCTAACTGGTTTAATTCTCTGTTTCTTGTCTGTGAATCCATCTCTTCATTTTCAATGGCTTTTACATCACAGGATAAATTTATCTGTTCATTTTTAAATGTAAAATAAGTAGCAATCATTTTCATCTCTTCCTGTGATAAACCCATATTAGCTATACCAGATATATCAATTCCTCTTAGCTTTAACTCTGTCATAATAGTAGAACACTGCCTGCTACGCATATTCATTTTACTTTTTAATTCTTCCAGTAATTTCATCCTACTGGCATTCTGTACATTAACCGACATATATTTACCTCTTATCTTTCTATTTCTGATTCTTCAGCATCACTTCTATAATCCAAATCAGATGCTTCATCTTTCTTTGCTTCCATATTATCCAGTATTGATTCAAATTTGATATTACCATCCATTAACTTTTCAAGCGGGGATTTATTTTTATCATTGATAAAATGATACTTATTTGCAATATTTGGCATCATCTTCTGAAAATCATCCAGAGTAAATGAACCATACATATCATTAAAGCCTTCTTCTGTCATTCTGAATGAATTCATAGCCTTCTTATAAAATCCATTTATCTCATCCAGTAAATTCTGACGCAACTGGAATGGTAATGCACTGATTTTTACTGTTCTTGGAATACAGCCTGCATCTCCTAATTCATAATCACTGATTTCCTTTGATGTAAGCGGATTTGGAAAAATTAAGTATCCCCATGCTTCAAATACCTTGTCATTGTCAGTTACAAGTTCTTTTTTACATCTGAAGTTATTTTCAAAATTCTCAAATGCTAATATAGGGTTATCTTTACGCTTTGGATATGTACCAAGACTTATTGGACGCTCTAAACTATAATATTTATACATACTGCTCTCTCCTATTCTTTGCGGCTCTATCAGCCTTAAACTATTTATTATAATAGTGTGGATAAAATCTTATTCAAAATAGGATTTATCTTATCTACAAATAAAAAGCCATTACACTAATGACTATTCATTAATATAACAGCTTCCGTTATTTTCATATATAAAGGAATTATCTAATCCGGCTCTGTCTATACTTTCTATCTCCTTATAGGTAGATAAGACTCCATCACATATAGATATTCCTTTTAATATTTTTATCTGTTTATCTGTGATTATAATATTCACCTCGGGATTTACAAATTCATTATATGCTGCCCCTATTTTTTCAGCATATTCCTTTGTTATCTCTACTGTTATTCCGGTATCTCCTACTACTGGTTTATATGCAAACAGATTAGTTATGTTTTCCTTAAATTCTTCCCAATTAATTTTATTATCCGTCATACTGCCTCTTTTTATATAAGGCATTATGATAATTCAAAATCCCCTTATATAATTCACTTACAGCCTGTAAAATTTCATCTTTTACAATCTGCTTATCTATCTCTGTAAAAAATAATCGTCTTTCATTGTAAAAGTCCATAAGGTCATTTACCTCTTCTGATATCTCTTCAGTTTCCTTTTGGATATCAAACTTTGATATAAACTCACTTAAATCCATATCTTCTTTGATAGCAATAATAGGAATACCCTTAATATTCTTAAACAACTTACTGTTAAAGGTAAGTAGTAATCCATCTGAATTATGTGTAAAACCTATATTGTCTGTAAGATTGCTTATTTCCTTTTCTAAACTTAAATTCATCTGCTGTTCTAACATTCTATTCACATCTTCTTTCTATTCTTTTTCTATCTCAATATTATCTTTTTCATTTGATAATTCATATTTTTTACAATATTCTTCAACCATCTTTTTCAAATCATCCTTAAGACTGATATCATATAAAATAGTATCATTTGTAAATTTACAGCTGAAATCATCTCTTGGAAATCTATGGACACAATAATCATGGTATGCCTGATTTAATTCCTTCCATAAATTTCTATCATAATTAGGAAGTATCTTATTGTTATTATTCAAATACAGGTCTTTATATCTCTTTCCTAAATCATGCGGTATCTTTCCCATTCCGTAATATGTTGAAATAGGTTCATTGATTTCCAGTTCTAATAAGCCTGCTAAATAATTTTCCATAGCTACTTCATTTAAAACTAAGGTACTTTCATCAAGAATACCTGCATCCTTTAAGTAATCTACTGTATCTGAATATGTTTTTGCTTTTTTAAAATACTCAGTTCCTAATTCATATTTCTGTTTCATTTTCTTTATTCCTTTAAAAAGCCTATCCATTACAAAACAGGCTTATATTTACACTTCTTTTAACAGATACGGACTGCCATTCTTTCTTACTGCTCCATCTATATCACAACACAGATAATCATAGTCTTCAGTCTGTCTGTTAAGCCCCATTTCATCAACCTTTGTATATTCAGCTTTAGGTTTAAACCATACTGTATCCGGAGTTGCATCACATAAATACAGCTTATCTACCTTCTCTTTATAAAACTTGGTTGTCTTTAAATGCTCAATATAATCATTGATTGTATAATTAATATTATTATCCATAGCTGTCTTCCTGCCTTTAATATCTATAGTCTTTCATGGCTTTCTTATCTATTGCTTCTTTACGCTGCTTTCTTGTATCTGTTCTTGCAGGCTTACCACCCGGAAGCTTTTTATATGTCTTACATGTCTGGCAATGTTTTCTGAATGTTCCTTCTTTTCCTAAATCACAATTACCTTCGCATATATAATGAATACACTGTATTTCTCTTGTCTTTGCCATTATTTCTTACTCCTTATATTTACTTACATATAAGTAGTGTATAATTACTATCAAAAAATCGGACAATTATCATGGAATTGCACTTTTTTATACAGATATCTTCTTTACCTGTCTAAATCTATATCCTCTTCTCTTATTATAATCTTTGGTTCTTTGAAATCACAATTATCTAAAACACTGTCAAAATTAATTGTATCTTCATGGTTATCATATTCATGTATAACCTTCTCCATCTCTTCAAATTTATTATAATACATATATTTATCTTTACCAGTAAGATTATCGTATTTATTAAAGAAATCCTTTGAATACCGTTTCAGTTTCAATGCTGTTACGGCATTATCTCTTAATTTATATGTACTTGATATTCCCAGTTCTATGCTCTTATCCATAAAACTGCCATGCTCAATAGCGCACACCTTTCCATTACTTACTTCAAAATCTTCTATTATCATGGACATTATTCCATTCTCACTAAAATGAAACATATCTGCCCCTCTTGTTGTATAAATAATATTCCCCGTATTATATTCAGTTCCGTTTACTTTCATTTTCTTACCTTTCTAAATCTTCAAATATATCCTGATACTTAATATCAGGCTTATATGAGACTGCCTTTGCTGTTCCCTTTTCTAAAAGCATGGCATTTAACATCTTTGTACTTATTTCATTTATATTAAATTCATCTTCCGGTACAGACAACCATACATATCTTAACAATCTCCCATATTTATCAGTTTCAGAGATGTCCTTCTGTAAATATACATCCGTATAATCTGACAATATGGATTTTGTAATGGATGTAGCATCCTTTCCTTCTTTGCTGTTAGTCTTTCCGGTTTTCTGTAAATAATCATTGGAAGCTACACTTTCAGGAGTATCAATACCTATAAGTCTTACCTTTACTTCTTCATTATCTATATCAACAACTAACGTATCTCCATCAACAACCCTTACTATTGAAGCCTTTATAAACTCCGTATCAGCTTCCTTTGCCATTGTTTCAGCTTCGTTTAAGATGGTATCAATAGTCTGACTTAGGTTTTTCTCATCAAGGCTGCTTTCATCATTTACAATTATATCTATATCCTGTGTTGACTGAGGAAGTTTATCAGAAATTAGTTCTGTCCTTTTGAAGCTTAAATTACATGCTGTTAATACCGATGCAGATAATATTGTAAGCGTTAATAAACTGCCGGCTTTTATCTGCCTTCTAAATATATTTCTTATTTTATTATTCACTCTTGCCATAATTACTCCTTTATGTATTCTTCTGTCTCGCCTGTTCCTTTTGCTGTTGCATAATGGATTTATTAAGTTCTTTATTATTCTGCGCACTTATTGTAATTTCAGAACCCGGAGCTAAATCTATAATATTCATATATATTTCCCTCTATTTAAAAAATGTAGATATTTTTAGAGTAAAATACTGGTTTTATCTAATTTCAATGTCTCCACATATTTTGCCCTTAGCATCCTGTACAAAATAATACCCACTATCCAATGTTGTAAGAGGAGTCTGTTTATTTAATACAGGAATATTTGTATTCTCTACAGGAATGTGGTTAATTCCTAATCTTGGATTAGCTATTACCACATCTATAAGTGCATAAATGGTTACTTTTCCTGATAATTTTCCATCTTTGTTTAAGATGTAGGCATAGTCCGTTTTCTTTTTACTTAGAGCCTGTAATAAATCTTTACAAGTCTTGATATCATCAGATAATTTATAAAGATACTTTGATTTTGCAACACTGACATATGCATCCTGTACAATACCATTCATTCTTAGAACAGTTTCCTTCTGCTCATTAATAAAATCCAGCATATCTTTATTTACCTTTATTAGACTATCGCCATCTGAATGATGAGACAGATAATTCCTTAGATTCCTTGCAAATCTTAATTTATCCTGTATTTCCGGTTCTGTAAGCCTGTCTTCATAATCCTTTACTGTTATATACTCGGAGTTATTTCTAAGTTCATTTTCAAAATCTTTATATGCTTTTAAAAAAGTATCATTTGTTACCATATTTTCTTCCTTTATTCTAATATAATATTTATAGCATGGCTGCTGTCGTTCTTTTCATATATCTTTATCTGAAAATTATTATTCTTCTGTTTAATTTTAGCAGCCCCTATTATATCCTTTACCAACATCTTTAATTTCCTCTTCACAGTAATTTCTTTATATCAATATGCTTTTCTGTCTTCAAAGTCGATTCCTTATCAAAATACAACAGCTTCTCATCTCCGGTAGATACCAGATAACAGTCATTGCCATTCTTATCCTTAATGGAAATTTCTACGCATATACCGGTAACTCCATTATTAGTGATGATATCTCCAATATGTATTCTTTTACTCTCTTTCCAGTCTTCTAATAAAGTAAAGGCTTCTATAGGAGTGAATAATAATATATCTTTACCACCTGTGATTTCTTTTCTGTCATCTTTTGTTAAACCATTCCACTCTCTAAAGAACTCCCATACCCTGTTATAGCTGTCTATAGCGGTTTCTTCTATGCTATCATTCAGTATATTTTCTTCTTCTATACCGGAATCTTCTATACCAGTATCATGCTCATCATTATCATTATTTTTATCTATATTCTTATTTTCTTCTTCCTCTAACGGAGCTTCCTGTGGCTCATTTTCATCCATATCCGGGTCAGAGGAATTATCTTCATTCATATTGAATAAATCATTTTCATCTATTTCAGATAATTTAATATCTGTCTTGATATCTGATACATTATCATCAGCTTCAGAATTATCATTTTCAATTAGTCCTGCTTCAAGCTCTGCTTCCAGACTGTCAAATCCTTTTTTTAATACATCTGTAAAATTACTCATCTTCTTCTACCTCTGTTAATTCTATTTCCTCTATCGGTTCAATTGGTTTATCTGAATTATCATCATCCTGTAATCCTATAAATCCATCATGCTTATTTTTATGGATATCCATGAATTTAAACAATCTGTAATCCAGTTCAGTCGTTGTTATCTTTATTAACCCTCTGCCACATACATATGTATCAGTTTCTTTATTGTAATGGTCTATAAACCTTCCGCATCTTCTGCAAAATGGATGGGTTGATGTAGTCTCATGTTCTATTTCCCATCTGTTCCCTGTTTTTGTATAGGTTGTTTTAAACCCATATTTACCGCCTGTTTTGCTAAATTTCTTATCATATTTTGAAAAATCATACAATTCAATTTTTATGCTCATCTTTCTATTTTCCCTGTAGCTGATATAGCTTATATATGTAAATAGTGGATGAATATTTTTTTACAAGAAAAAAAGACGCTGAAAAATAATAATTCAACGCCTTTTCTTTGCTAAATATTAATCAAGCTCTGGTCCTTCAGCTTCAGCTTCCTGTTCTGATTCCTTTGCTTCCATTCTGTCTTTAGCTGCTTTAAGAGCTTCAATGTTCTTTGCCTTAAGCTCTGTTACAGGAATTTCAATAGTCTTATACTTAGTATCTTCAGGCTTCTCCTTATTGTAGAAGGAAGCTACTGAAATATTAACCTTCCATGTTTCAGGGAATCCAATATTAACCTTATTCTCTGGGTCAGACTTTGTAGGAAATACCTTCTTTGTTACTACATTAGCAATTCCGTTTCTTGATACATCGTTAGGTACTTTAATACCTACACTATAAAACTTCTCTCCTGTGTTCTGGTTTGTTCTCTCATGGACCATGTTCTTATTGATTCCATTGAAATTTACATAATTTGTCTCAGCCATTTTAATTCTCCTATAGAAAAATATATTTACGGACATATTACTATGTCTTATTTAGAATAGTGTATTTTATTTTTCTTATATTTGTTAATTATCCTGATTTTTTAAAAAAAATTATAAAAATATATCACTAATAGAAGAATTTAGTAAAACATATAAGATATATGACGACATATGTATATATTTTTATCAAAAAAATTCCTCTCTCCACATAAAATATAATTAAAATATTACGCAAAACAAAATAATTAAGAATGGCTTCCAAGGATAACGCTCCTAATTATCCTGAGAGAAAATTAATTTTAACTGCTTTGTACATATGTCGTCATTCTTTTGCATAAAAAAAGACAGACCCTTAAAGCCTGTCTTAATTAATATTATTTATTTAGCACCCATTTCTTCCAGTAATCTACTTTTTCTTCGTCAGTAAATACAAGCTCAAATGTATCTAAATCCCAGTTATCTTTGCTTTCCATATAGGTTAAGAAATCATTGAAATCATCTCTGGATTTAATAACCGTTTCCCATATTTGTTTAGAATTTTTAGACTGTGTATCTTTTTTTGTCTGCTCTCTTATAATTGCCTTACCTGCTTCAGTAAGTTCTTTATTAATCTCTGTTCCATTAACAATAGCTGCTCCACCAGCTAAATCCCATTCTGGATGCATAATAACAGATATTACATATCCGACAAAATCATTAATATCACCTTTTTCATTTGTATAATAAATGGCATTTCTTACTCTGGTTACATCATAATCAGCCTTCTCTAAGAAATCATCTATATTTGCTTTTGTAAGAAGATGTAACCCAATAAATTCTTCGTAAAGTTCATTAATATCTGTCTGCATTACTTTGATATCTTCTTCTTTATCTACAATCTTGCTTACAGTATTTAATGCTTCTTTAATACGCTTTTCATTCTTCTCATTCTTATAAATAAAGAATCTTATTCTTGTTATTTTCTTCCCCTTAGTGGCAATCGGTTCATATTCAAATTTTATGTTGGATAATTCATACAATTCTTTTCTGGCTGGTTCTATCATTCGTCTGATAAAATCCTTAGACTGCTTATATATCTTCTCCTTTTCAGGAAGTGCATCATATAATAAATCCCAGTCATAGTGCTTTTCTTTTCTCATTTTCTCTTTAAGTGCAGCAATTGATGGATGGTCTATGTCTATCAATCCAAACATAAATTTTAAATCAGATATAGCATATTCAACAACAGAGCAGCCTAAATTCTTATCGTATGATTTACTTCCCGGATATAATTCCTTTTCAAATATTCCGTATAACTTTGATGTGGCTATTGATGAAGAATCTTTAGATACTGCTATTTTTAGTTTAGTATATTCTGCTGTCAGTTGGGTAATATAAGGTCTTATCTCTTCATTAAATCTGATAGTAAATACACCATTTTTATATTCCGCCTTCTGGATAATAGGAAAGACAGCAAAATCTCCTTTCCCATTTTCAATCATCATTGTTTTCTTACCAATTGTCTGACTCACATTCTTTAATGTTGCATATACATTGGATTTATTTTTTATGTAAGATTTCAGTTCATTAGCATACATGGTTGTAATCAGGCTGGCATCCTTATCCATAGATACTTTTTGAATTTTACATATAGCTAATTCAATAATATTATTTTCATTTGTGGAAATCTTTCCCTTAGCCATAATAAGCTTATTGCTTTTATAGTAAACCGATTCTTCATTTACAGGAATATAATCCGTCATATTGTTTACCTTCTTAGTATTTTTTTATTCTTAATCCGCCATAGTTTTAATTGCCTCTAAAATTTTTTTTATTGTACTATATTTAAAATCTCAAATCAAGGTTATTCAGACAATTTTATATATAAATGTTATAAATATGTCTGAATTATAATATAATATACAAATTTGTCTGAATTACATTACGGGTAATCTCTTGTAAAGCTTGTCAAATCCTGACTAATGGCTATTCAGACAATTTTTTATACCCATTTATTATAACTTATAACTTTGTCTGAATTAATGTCTCATGTATATAAAATCAGATAAATATTAATGTTTCTCCGGTTTTATTCAGACAAAATTTTATATGTAAGGATTATTTAAAGGTAAAATCTATTTATTTGTCTGAATTAAAACTATTTTTGACTGAATATATATGATTTTTCTATCTATTTGTCTGAATTGATATTTATTTAGCTTATAAATCTATCTATTTGTCTGAATTATAATGGATTTTGTCCTGATTAGGTGCTAATGATTTGTTATCAGTTATAAAAATGTCTGAATAAGATACTTTAATCTGTATTTAGATTCAGACAAATAATTAACTTCATATCATTTTTAGCTTTGATATTATTTCAAAGATAATATAATGACAGACTTAAATATATTTATCCACAGGTTTTCCACAATATTATCCACAATTCTTAGTAAATATTATAGTAATTTGTCTGAATTATAGTAATACGCAGACAAAAAAATAAAGAATACAGACAAATCCATACATTTAATGTATAAATAAGCCTGTATTCTTATCTTTATGGTCTGTATCATCTATAATTTTGTCTGAATTAAATAATATTTTATCTGAATCAACTATTAATAATCCAGTATTTATGCGGGTTTCCAGTTTTCTAAACTAAACTAATTTAATTTTAACTGTTGTAGTTATTATTATATATTTATATATATGTCTGATTAACCAAAAAATACCTAAAATGTATGTGTGTGTAATAAGATTATTTATCCTCTATCATAGCCTTCTGGTATTCTTCATCCTCATTATAGACCTTTGTTAAACAGTATGTAATAAAGGATGTAGGTTTCATCTTAAATTTTATAGCTTCCTTACGAATTATTTCTCTAAAAGATTCATTTACCTGTATAGTCCTTTTGATGCATGAGTGCTGTGTCTTTCTAAACTGGGATGCAAGACTGTTATCTATCGGACTGTTTGCTGCTTTAATGATTGAATCCCTGAATACTTTTTTAATAGGTTCTGCTAACATTGCAGGTTTTATATTTAAGTACTCATCTATTTCAGGTGGAATTGATATTGTTAATGTTACCTGTTTATCATTTTTTTGTAGAATTAATTCATTTGTTTCCTTATCCGACTTTTCTTCAGTTTTATCAGGAGCTTTTACTTCTTTCTCCTTATGGTTAGTTTCAGCTGTCGGTTTCTTTTCTTTAGCCTTTTGTTTTACAGGCTGTTTTACGGTATCTTTTTTAACCGGATTATTTTCAGAAGCATCAGAATCATTAGCCTGATTATTACTTTTTCCCTGAACAGGCTGTTGTTCTTCTGATAATTTATTTTCTGCGTCCTTTTCCTGCTCTGGTTCAGCCCTGTTAATGAAATCTGCAAATACTGTATCCTCTGTAGAGGTATTCCCTCTTTCAGCAGCATTTTCTGCATTCTTTGCTTTTAATTTATCTCTTAAACTTGCCATATCTTATTTCTTCCTTTTCTTTTCAATCTTATCCATTATCTTTATCATCTGCTCTGTTATTAACTGATAATCCATACTTACTGGCAGGTTATGATACATTTCAGCCATAGATGTATGGAATGTTTTCACTTCACTTGCTTTTATGGATTTTCTTACTGTAAGAACAAATGGCTTTACCGGATTCTTCTTTGCTTCTGCTTTAAGATTTTCTATAGCAAGCTGATGAAGAACTGTTGCTTTCTCGGCTCTTGTAAGTATATATCCGATTATTACTGCATGACTGTCATGGTGTCTGCCGTTTACCAGTTTATTGATATCTGCTTCTGTTGTAACTAAGGAATCTAATGATGATTCATCTGCTTCTGTCGGGATAATCACATAATCTGCTGCAATATATGACATAGTAAGCAGGGTGTTTCTGCTTGGTCCGTTATCTATTAATATATAGTCGTAATCATCTTTTATATAGCCAAAAATATCTGCCAGTGCAAAGACATCATCTGCTTCTATAAATTCTTTATCTGCTCTTGAAAGACTTTCTGAGCCGGGAATGCAGTCGAATAATTCCAGATGTTGTATTGCTTCTTTTATTTCGCATTCAGCTCGAAGTACATTATATATTGTTTTATTATCAAGAGATGCCCCTATATTCTTGCTTAATGAACACTGTTGGTCCAAATCTATAACCAACACCCTGTTTCCTTTTAATTTAAGAATAGAAGCAACTTCTATTGTACTGGTTGTCTTAGCAACGCCACCTTTCTGTGAGCATATACATATTATTCTTGCCATTTTTTTAAGTTTTCTCCTTAAAGTTCATAGTTTTTTTTAATTCTACAATATTCTGATAATGATATCAAGTGTTAGTTGGAAAAATATGATTAGTAGGCTTTAATTTATATATTACACTTATTGTAATTTAATGCTTAATCATTATTCTATTAATATTAATACAATTAATCTTATTCAAACTTAAAAGACTAATATAACTAATAAAGAAATAAAGCCTAAAATCCCTAATAATATTTTATTTAATATAAAGATTAATCAGACTTATAAAAATATATGTCATTAATATAATACTAAGATTACAATTCTTTGTAGTAATATATAGCCTATAAAGGCTATTAAACATAAAAAGCCTACTATTAATATAAAGCCTATAAAGCTGATTTAGCATATAAACACTATAAAGACAAGTATTAATATCAATACTGGAAAGAACTTAAAAAATAAGAAAAAGACGGGAAAATATAGAAAAGTGACAAAAGTGTAATATATTTATTAAAATTATAAATATCCTGACTATACTGAATAAGAAATATCATACATATATGCAGAGTAGAAATATAAGCCAATATAGAACTAATAAGGCTATAAAGATATATATACAAATAAGGCTGACTAAGCCTATGATTATAATTAATGTAAGTATGATTAGTTATTAAATAAAGCTGATAAAACAAAGAAAGCATTATATTAATATAATGCTGATTTAGACTAGAAAGCAGATTAAGCCTAGTTATATGATTTAGACTAGAAAAGTATCATTTTGCCTATACGGGCTTTTTTTATTATAAAGGATAATTTATATATATACAACAGAAAAGGGGCTATATGAGCTAAAAAAACGCCTTAGAAGGGTATATAAAAACAAAAAAATAGCTACAAGACATCAATCTCATAGCCATCATTATTAATTATAAATTATTGTTATTATCATTATTACCAAAAGCATTATTATTATTTTCATCCGGATTATCATTTAAGTATCTATTCATGGAATCAGCTCTTTTGGAATTAGCCCTTTTAAACTGGTCTGATAAACTTATCGTATGTCGTCTTCCATATTTTGTGTTCTTGTAATAATAATCATCCTTTGAATCCTTAAAGACATCTGAAAAGAAATCTCCAAACAATATACTAAAGCTGTTTCCTTTTTCATTTTTATATTTTTCAGGATGCTTCTTTTTATTTACAGATGTCCAGATGATACATCCAAAAATAATAATCAATGATGATGCACCTATGATATGACTAATACTCATAATTTTTCCTTTCTGTCTGAATATTAATTGTTCAGCCATGCTCTTAATATTATTTTATTTGCAGGTTGTTTAAAATATCTTAATACCTTTCCCTCAATCTGTCTTACTCTTTCCTTGGACATATTGTACTCCTCACTTATAGTCTGTAGGGTAAGCTTCGTTTCAGCCCCAAATCCAAATCTCATTTTAAATATCTTGGCATCCCTTTCAGTTATAATTCTTTTCCTTATACCTTTATAGAGCATTTCATCTACTTTATTTTCAAACAGCGATTCGTTAATTGACTGAATTGCTTTATCTTCAACACAGAAATCATCCATTATGAAATCCTGTAGTTCTGAATCATCATTCTCTCCATTATCAACTATCATATTAAGGCTTAAAATATCCTTATGTATATTCGCATATGAATAATAATTAACAAGCTCTTCAGAAGATAATCCTGATACATTACCCAATATTTCTTTATCACTAGGATAGCAGTTATGTGCTGAATAATAATCACCGATATATGTTGATATTTTAACCCATAACAGTTTAAGATTTACCGGAATTCTGATTAAATCATCAGTTTGTGTTATATATCGGGAAATAGCCTGTTTAATCCAGTATGTTGCATATGTACTGAATCTATTTCCTGTAGAATTATCAAATTTATCTATTGCTTTTAATAATCCTATATTCCCTTCTCCAATTAAATCTTCAAGTGAAAAACATGTACGGACTGCATTCTTGTAATATTTTGCAATAGATACTACCAACCTTTGATTATGCATTAATATGTCATTGCGTAGTTTGATTTTTTCTTCAGCACAGTTAAGTGTTTTATATTGATTAAATACTTCTGTTTCTTCAGTTTCAGTATAAAGATTACAAATATCTTCTTTTAAATAATCAAGAGAAGTATTATCGTCAAGTAATGTCATCATATGTGTATTTTCCTTTCCATGATTATTCCATTTCTAATTCATCTTCAATTTCCTTAGAAGAATCATATTCGTATGTAAGACACTTTAATTCTCCGCTTAAGCGTCCATCTCTTAATATCCGTTCAGCTTCATTTATACCGGTATTTTTATCAAGTATCTTTAAAACATCCTGATTATCAAGAGTCATAAGCTGTAATCCAATTTCAATTATATTTTTTTTCTCTAAAGGTGTTCCCTTTGGAATATTTATTCCTGCTAATTTTAATTTACGCATTTCTACTTTATTCATCTTTGCTGTCTCCTCATTAAATTACTATCTAATCTAATAGTGTGGGATTAATAACTTTTAAAAGCGTAAAAATGTATAAACAAAGGGTTATTTTCTTAATTTTGAGAAAATTCCTGCAAAATTATACACAACCTTACCTGTAATCTTTTCAGCCTTAACTGGTCCTGTAGCTCTTGAATCAATACTATGATGTAGATTGTCTCCCAGTACAAAATATTCATCATCAGCTAAGTCATAACTCATTCCACCTGCATAGCTTTCAGTATCCCTATCAATATGGATATAGCTGCTTTCAAATAACTCGCCGTCTATATAAATCTTATCATCATCATCTATAACAACTGACTGACCCGGCAACGCTATAACACGCTTGATAATATATGCCCCATCTTCTGTCTGATAAGCAATAACATCTCCGATTTTGATGTCTTCAGTCTTCAAAACCATAAGTAAATCATTTTCGTTATAGACAGGGTTCATGGATATGCCCTTCATCTCAAATGTTATAAAGAACCGCTTCATAACCACTAATGTAATTATAAGTATCAGGGATACGATAAATGATGATATAATTAATGACCGTCTTCTATTAAATTCCATAATCTCACTCCTATAAAAAAATTAAAAACAGAAGAGAAGTAATAGTAGTATTAATATCAGTATTACTTCTCCAATGCTTCTTTTATGCTAATCTGCTTATTGAAGGATGTCTTCTTCTATCAGGAAATACCATCGTATTTGCAGGCTTATATGTTCTTGGGTTGATATACCTTGGAACACGCCAGCCATTTCTTGATATCATATCCATCATGTCTGAAGCAGCTTTCATTGACCAGTTTTCAACATTCTTAAACCCATGCTTGGTTAAAAATACATACTGCTTATATGAACACTTATGCTTTGAGAAGTGTCTGATTGCCGCATTCATTAAAGCAGTTGCAAGTCCTTTAAAGCGGATAGTTGATATATCAAAACCATATTTCTTAAGAGCTTCTTTCTGTTTCTCTGTAGCTGGTTCACTTTCCCAGCGTCTTAATGGTACATACTCATATGAATCCCTTCCTGTATAAAACTTGGTTACTGCATCTCTGAATATGATACTGTCAAGGTTGTTTGATTTATCAAAGCAGTATGTAATCTCCGGAGTATTAATGATATTCTTAAGCTCTCTTCCAAAGAAGAAATGTCTGTTCTTATCATTTTCCTTCTGCCTTGCAATTCTTTCTTTCTCTTTCTTTTCAGCTTCAGCTTTTTTCTTCGCTTCTTCCATCTGCTTAATAAGTGCAGCTCTTGCATCAGCCTTCTCTTCAAGTGAAAGTAAATCTTCTTCCTCTCCCTCATTTATGATGTCTTCTGCTAAATCAAGCCTTGATTCATCTACAAATAACTGGATAGGAGATAAGATATTATATCCGCCCTTTCCGCTATGCCATAAGAAATCTAATACAAGCAGATTATTCTTATCTGTATCAGGAGACAGTCTTAATCCACGACCTATAATCTGTCTGTATAAACTCTCTGATTTTGTAGCCCTTAGATTAATAATGCAGTCTATGCTTGGCTCATCAAAGCCTTCTGTCCATAACATAGCATTTGTTACTGCATTAAGTTCTCCTGTACTTAGCTTATTAGCAATATCCTTTCTTTCATCAGCGCTGTTATTGGATGAAACACAGGATGCCTTAAAGCCTTCATCATTAAGCAAGCTTGCAAATTCTTCTCCGATTGCAATAGTTGGAGTAAAAATAAGAGTCTTTCTTCCGGATGCTTTATCTTTTAAATTCTGTGCAATATCTTTAAGATAAGGCTTGATAGCATTTCCTAAATCTCCTGACATAAAATCACCACAGCTTGTCCTTACTCCGGAAATATCAATCTTAATTGGGATTCGTCTGATTTTGATAGGAGATAAGTAGCCCTCATCTATCGCTGTCTTAATGTCATAGCTGTATGCTACAGTATCAAAGACTTCTGATATATTTCTTACATCTGAACGGTTAGGAGTTGCGGTTACTCCTAGCAACTTAGCCGTATTAAAATATTCAATTACTTTGGTGTAAGTATCTGTTGCAGCATGATGACATTCATCTATGATAATTACATCAAAGTAGTCTTTAGGAAAACGGCTTAATCTGTTATCCCTGCTGATTGACTGTACACTGGCAACAACTACATTATCTGTTTCCGGGTTAGCCTTTGACTCAGCTTTCTCCAGTACTGACTCTACTCCAAATTTTAAAAATTTATCCTGTGTCTGCTCTAACAGCTCTCCTCTATGTGCAAGCATCAATATTCTCTTACCTGATTCATATAACTGTCTTGCAACTTCTGAAAATATAACGGTCTTTCCACAGCCTGTAGGAAGAACAGTCATTGTACTTTTATTAGTTTTCCATTCTTCAAATATCGCCTCAACAGCTTCCTGCTGATATGGTCTTAATTCCATGTCCTAATCTCCTTTATCTGTTAATACTCAAATGTCTTATCAAGCCTTACTATCTGGGCTATTGTTCCTTTAAATCCTTCAGGATAATCTTTAGTTCCTGTAAAAATATGTCTGTCTGTTATAGCTTCTACTACTGAACCATCATATTTCTGAAATCTATGAGTATTGTCCGTGTCTTTATTATCCTTTATGTCTCCGATAATACATTCAAACTCATATCCGTTTTCAAATATTACGTTCACATAATCTCCGACTGATACATTAAATCCCAGCCCTAATGCGATGGCTATTCTGTCATCAATCATTCTTAATCCGGTTGAACTATCTGTCGTAGCCTTTGCTGAATTAAGCAGGTTATACTGTTTTGATGTCTTATCAGTTACGGCTCTGTAGTCCATATGTGTTATGTTGTAAGACTTACAGCCTGATACCCAGTTAGGCACTGTCATTGTCTCAATCACAGAAATAATTTCTTCCGGTTCATCTTCTGTATCTGCCGGTATAAGGTCCTGTGTTGCGTCTGATGAATCAATAACTACATCCTCATCTACATAAATATCTGCAATTAATTCATCAGGTTCGTTTTCTGTGTCTGTATCAATATAATTTGTCAATAAGGGCTGTTCTTCTCCTTCTGTCTGCTCTATAGCCCCGGCGTTGTATTTTGACTGACTGTTTTCAATAGTTGCTGTTGAATTGTTATCAGCATATGCTTTAGATAGTATGAGTGGCTTTGAACAGACCAGAAACAAACTCATAATTAATATACCGCTTGAACAATTAAACAAGGTTTTAGTTAAATGTCTTTTTATGAATTCAGACTTGTAAATATCTTCATGTATCCATAAGCCTGAACTGCTATTTTGATATCTCATATTTAAGTAGTGTGGGATTTCTTTCATTTATTGGGTTTTTCAAGGATAGATTTTGAATAAAATTATAAATATATCAAAAGAATAGAAAGGTGTAATAGAAAAAATGGTGTAATTTTATAATACTTATAAGACTATGTTTTATGTTCAGTAATAAACATAGCTTTATAATACTTTTAAAGACTAAATATTACTGTAAAAGATATATACAATTCTTATTCAGTATAAACATAGTCTTATGTTACTTCTAAAATTCCCTATAAAGGATATAGTTAGTCCTTATTAAGTAATAGTATGTCTTATAATACTTATAAGGCTATGTTTTATATTCAGTAATAAACATAGTCTTATTTAACATTTAAAGTTCCCTATAAGAGATATAGTTATATCTTTAACAGTAATAGTATGTCTTATAAAACTTATAAGACTATGTTTATTGTTAAATAACAACATAGTTTTATAAGACTTATAAAGACTAAATATTATTTTTCAGATATAGTTATATCCCCCGTAGGGGATAAAGAACTTAAAAGTATAATAAGACTATGTTTTATTATTAAAGATATATACAATTTTTATTCAGTAATAAACATAGCTTTGTAATACTTTTAAAGACTAAATATTATTGTTAAAGATATATCTGGTCCTTATTCAGTAAAAGTATGTCTTATAAGACTTTTAAGGATATATTTATTGTAAGAGTAATAGTATTGTCAGATATGATGATATTATTATTCCTGTAATATAACAGATGTCTGATTTTATTAATAATAAATACCAATCTGTACACATAATAGGTTTTATCAATAAATAACTATAAAGTTAAATAAAACATATATCTTTACAAGCATTTACTAAATCTTTTCAAAAATATCCTCCCTCCTTTATACTCAATATATTATAAAAAATATTAATATTTTATTAGATAATTATAGATATTTATTTAGATAAAAGATATCAGCCCCACACTATTAAATTAAGACCTGATAAAAGGTCAGACAGATTTAAGCATTTTAGAATGCAGGAATGAAAAAGGAGAAAGCGATATGAGTAGAAAGTATCAGAGTAACAAGAGTGGATTAGTAATTGCAACAGGAGAGATTAAGTCTATTTCAGAGGATAAGCTTAAGGCAGAAATTGAAGTAAGAACATGGAACATTAAGGATAAGCAGTATGAAAATGAATTAGTTCCTGTAAAGACACAGTATGAGATTGAAGAGAAAGTTGGAGATATTGTTACAGTACAGGGCTGGAACTTAAGAGGAGAGGTATTAGCTGATGTGTTCACAAAGGATTCCGTTTATGCAGAAGTACCACCAACAGCAGGAGTAAAGGCAAAAGCAGTTGTAGCAGGAGATGTCTTATTTGCAGGAAAGTATGATGAAATTGATAAGACAACAGGAGAGCCTAGACTTAACAAGGCAGGAAAGCCTAGAAAGCCACATTTTGACATTGGTATCTTAGTAGGTAAGGGAGCTGAAGGAGTAACACATATTATCAGTATTTATAATTTTCCTGAAAGAACAAAGGAAGACGGTACAGTTATTCCTGCACAGTTAAACATTGAGAGATATGAAAAGCTGTTTTCAAAGTTTGACAGAAAGGAAAATCCTATTTATGCAGCGGTAATTACACAGCCGGGAAACAGCTGGGTAAGAGAGACACCTAGCAAGCAGGACCCAAGCAGAATCTTCCAGAACCATATGTGCAGTCATCTTGGAGCTGATTCAGTTGATGTAACATACTTAAATGACAGAGTAAAGTCAAAGGCTGCTGAAAGTTCTAAGGAAGTTGTAAAAGAAGAACAGCCGGAAGCAAAAGCTCCAACAGAAGCACCTGTTCCTGTAAAGGAAGAAGCCCCTGTAACAGAAGAGGTTAAGGAGACAAAGCCAAAGGAAGAGGCAGTAGCAGAGAATTCAGGATTTGATGCAGGAGATTTTGCATTAGATGATTTCGATACAGATTTCACAATGGAATAAATTCAATTAGGAATTAAGGATAAGGAATTGTTAGTTGTTTATTTAGTTAAAATATATCTCTAAATGAATAAGCTTTCAATTCCATATTCCGAATTCTGAATTAAATAAACACCTTTTTTTAAAAATTGATAAACTAGCAATCCAGTATTTTGAATTCATCATTCAAAGTTAATTAAGGGTGTTTTAGGAAAGAGAAAGAAAGATGAAAACATCTCAGTTAAATTCAGCAAACATATTATTTAATAATGGGGATAATCTCAATTCAAGACTTTCACAAAATGGAATAAGGGCGGTAGCCCAGAAGCAGATATTAAAACGACTGATAAAGGGCGAAGATATTCCGGATATAGAAAGTGAAGTAAGAAGCCTTTTAAAAGACAATGGTGCTAAGTTTGATACATACATACAGGAAGATGAAGAAGTAAAAGAGTTCACAGAGAAGATTGAGCTTTATAACCAGTATTTTCAGGATACATACTCAGGCTTAAGAGATGACAGCCTTATAGTCTTTGGAGATGAAATAGATAAAGACGATACAGTTGAGATTAAAGGTAGAAAGGTATTACCTGATTTTGACTACATGTATGAAACAGAAGACGGACAGGTTGATATTGTAAAGATAAAGACATCCCAGTTTAAGAATCCTTTAACGACACCAGCCGGAAAGTCAGAAATGTATGGCTTATCAACATGGGCTAATAATAAATATCCTGATAAGACAGTAAATATCAGATATGAATTCTTAACAAAGCCTAATGAAAGGCGTACAGATAAGACTTATGAGGATTATGCTCCGATATGTTCATTTGAAATTACAGATGACCTTTACAATGCATTGGAAAGTGATTTTGAAGAGATAATTGAAAACGGATGTGCAGGAGGAGGTTGTAGTACATGTGCCAGAAACCAGCTTTGTAACTATGAAGAACCGCCTATAGATTTAGGATTTGAAAAGACAATAAAGCCATTATCTGATATAAACCTTACACAGACACAGAGAGAAGCCGCTGATTTTGAAAGAGGTATAGCAAGGGTTATAGCAGGAGCAGGAGCAGGTAAGACATTACTCGTTGCAATGCGTGTAGTAGAGCTTATCAAAAAGGGATATGACCCAAGTAAGATAGCAATGCTTACATATACAACAACCGGTGCTAAAGAGATGACAGAGAGAGTTATCAGATATTTAGCAGGACAGGAAGGAATACTTACAGACCCCGGACTTATAAAGAGTGGTACGATTAATTCATTCGGACAGGATATAATTAATGACCATTATGAAGAGTTAGGATATACGGAAGCTCCAAGGGTAGTACCTGATGAAGTAAGATATGGAATTATAAATGATGTCCTTAATTCCTATGCAAAGATACCGGAATGGAAATACAGACCATTAGGACAGTACGAAAATGCAAAATGGGCTAATCAGTATTGTGCATTAAATAAAGCAAAGAATGTATTTGCTGATATCAAGAAGAACAATTGGACAGTAAGGGAGAATGGACTTACCGGAACATACTCACCACAGTCAATATCAATGATATTTCTTATGTACAACCAGTATCAGCTTGAGATGAAGCAGAAGAATTTCATTGAATTTGATGACCAGTTAGACTTGGTATTACAGCTTACAGAGACACATCCGGGATTATTTGATGAATACGGATATGAGCATATCATCATGGACGAATATCAGGACAGTAACTTAAAGCAGCTTAATATAGCAAAGGCAATGATAGATGCCAATTCCTTTAAGTCATTCATGGGAGTAGGAGATGACAGCCAGAGTATATTCAGCTTTCAGGATGCAACTCCTGAATTTATTGTAAACTTTGAAAGATACTTTGGAGAGTTTAAGGATTTCCAGCTTATAGAAAACCACCGTAGCAGCCGAAATGTTGTTATTAATGCAAATAAGATAAATGCACTGGTAGATGACCGTGTAGAGAAAGACCTTGTTGCTACAAAGAATGATGGAGAGCCTGTAGATGTACAGGGCTTTTATACAAAAGAAGCTGAATATAAGTTTATGGCAAATGATATAGCCAAGCGTATTGAAGCAGGAGCAGACCCAAGCTCAATATGTATAATGGCAAGTACAGGAGATGAATTAAGAAGTATAGCATCAGCACTTACTAAGGCAAATATTTCATCTGTGCTTATGAATCCTATTCCGTTCAGAAAGAATGCAAGGGTAATAGCATTATGTGATTACTATGACAGCTTTGTAAACCATACTCCTAAAGGAATGATTGAGTATGAGAATGTATTAAAGCACGGAGAATTAAAATCTGCAACAAAAGAAGAGCTTGATGATATTGTAGCGGACAGAAAAGCAGAGATTATGAGTGTTCCTAAGACTATTGATAAGTTCATTGAGCTTGCAAATAAACTTGATGAAGACAAGACAGATGTATGTTTTCAGGATTTCCTTGACAGAATATCTTACTGTAAGGATATGGATGAGCTTGCAGAATATTTTTCCAACTTTGAATTATACGGATATGACAGTACATGTGGTAAGACAAAGGAAGGACATTATGCAGGTGTAAATCTTATAACCATACATAGTGCTAAAGGTCTTGAGTGGGATACAACATATCTTTCACTTACAAACTTTGACCGTAAGCAGTACCATAAAGACCCTAGTGGAAGATATTCAAAAGAAATCAATGAGAAACGCAGATTATGGTTTGTAGGAGCTACAAGAGCAAAAGAGAAGCTTATATGTACAGGGCAGTATGTAATACCTAATCTTACAAATAAGGACGGTATTATAACTAATGACTTCTTAAAGAAAGCATATGACCTTACAGGAAAAGCATATGACTATAACACTATTGAATATCTTGTTGCCAGAAATGATGAGAACGAAAAGAAAATAAAACAGAATGAAGCGGCTGTAAAAAGTGACAAAGAAGATAAATCAATAGAGATAGAGAGGTAAAGAGATGATTATTTTAAATCAGGATAAATTACCATTAAATTTTCATTCAGAGGATAATCTGGTATTTGATATCAACACAAACTATAAACTGGAGAAGATACTTGAAGATTTACGAAGTGGAAAGGCTGTAGATGAAATAGGCGGAATAACCGCCTGTTTTATCCCTGCTAATAAGACTTTCCCAGATGATATAACAATAGATGATGCTTTTATAAAAGATGCTTATAAGTACTGGCAGATAAGAAAAGAAAACTCTTTTATTCCAGATTACAATGTTGTGCATGATGCTGATTATGAAGGAGATGTCAATGGAAGGGGAGATATCTTCCATGATGAGGATTTTCCACCTAACAGCAATATTCCGTTTATGGATAAACAGTCTAAGGACCTTAATGATGTCTACCAGAAGTATTTATTTAATGTTGACAGTACAACAAAGGTATATCCATTCCCAATAGATACTAAAGCCAAGACTGATGCCTTAAAGTATCAGATTGCAGCAACTATAGGAATTATTCCACAGCTTTTAGACATGTATCCGGATGCTGATATATCACAGTTAAAGAAGATATCTGAAACAGCAAGACTTGCCATAGAGGAAGGTATAGCATCATATTATTCAGATAATTTTAATGAACTTGTACCTGACAAGGATACCATTGATATATTAATGGGGCTTAATACATCTGAAAGACAGCTTCTTACATGTGAATTAAATCCTGTTAAGGCAACAGATATAGCGGTATCCATAAAGCGTACTGATAAGAATATTATAATTACAAGAGATATGCTTGAGGCTATGTTTTATAAAAACTGCCTTATGAATGGACATATCAGTGAAGAAGATATACATAAGCTTATAAACATTATTCCTGATAAGGATATACCAGTAACAAATATAACACAGGCTGAACAGAAGGCTACAGAGTTATTTACGGAATCAAAGGAATATGGACACAGAGTACCAAGGGTAATTAAGGATTATACAGTAGCACAATTTAATAAAGACTCTTTAATGAATGGAAACCGTATCTATAATGAATTTAATTTAAAGAGTTTAATGAAGGTTGCCAAGACAAAATCAGAGAGCCTGTATGCACTTAGTAATGAGCTTAATTTCAATGAGATAAAAGAGAGCCATATAAATATAATTGGTTCATATTATCCAAAGGAACTTGTTTCATATCTTAAAACTAATGGATTTATCGAATATTATAATGCTCATAAGGATATATCTGATAATGACTTAAAGGAATTACTGGAGCAGTACAGGAATGTCTATAAGTATGCAATGGAGATAAAGAAGAGCATAGATGACGGGTTGCAGCATTATGCGTCAAGGTCAGATTATGATATGTCTTTAGTAAAATTTGATAAGAGTAAGTCTCCTGTAGAACAGATTAATGAATTAAGGGAATTTAAAGCCCGTTCAGACTGTAAAAATATGGAGCATAAGTACAATTATAAGTTTTCAGACAATGACCTTGCTATAAAGGGAAGAGAAATAGAAGTTATAGATAGAAATTTCCATATGTATATGCTTCCGGCAGATGATTACCGCAACTTTACTATCGGATATGATACCAACTGTTGCCAGCATTATAATGGAGCAGGAGAGACATGTGTATATAAACTTACATCAGACCCATATGCAGGAGCAGTTATAATTGAAAAGGGTGGAAAAGTAATTGCACAGGGCTTTGTATGGACAGATGAAGATAAAGATACAATTGTATTTGATAATGTGGAGTTTAATAATGACAGGGATGTATACCTGTTTAATAATATCTTTGCAGCGTGGGCTAAAGAATGTCCTTATGGTAATGTTCATGTAGGAACAAGTTATAATGAAGGTATGCAGGGATGGGGAGCTTCAGTACCATCTACAAAGTTAGCAGATATGCCACAGACATTATCTTCACGATGGATATATTCAGATTACACAGGTCATACTAATGCAAGAACAATAAAGAAGAACGGAAGAGTAGTATTACCACCGGCTATTAATTACAGAGTTGAAAAACATGAGGTTGTTCCTTCTAAATTTGATATAATTAATAATCTTCATTTAGGATATCTGTTATCTTTAGGATTTACTGTTGATAAGGTTATTGAAATTGGCGATAAGATTGAGCATAACACATTAACAGATGAAGAGATTAAAAATATCATAAGTAATACAAGTAATCATAAGGCATTACTGGAAAAGCTGGATACCTTATCTGATGAGTTACAGCTATGGTTTTATGATAAATACCCGTTAGAACTTGAACTTATAAAGAACCCATGTGAAGCTATAGCAGTAAAGCAGATTGAAGCAGACCCAAATCTGATAAAGAACATTGAAAACCCTACTAAGGATATGCAGATAGCTGTAGTTAAAACAGACGGATTACTTATACAGATGATTGATAATCCATGTGAGGAAGCTGCAATTGAAGCTGTAAAACAGAACGGATATGCATTGTCTTTAATACCGCCTGAAATACAGACAGATGAAGTTGCTAAAACAGCTATTGAGAATGCTCCAAGAATTGTACTTACACTTAAAACCCTTACAGACCCGGTTATAAAAGCTGCTATTGAGAAAGAACCGCAGATTATAGGTTTGATAGAAGCTAAAACACCTATTAGTGATGAAATTAAGATGATAGCTATTGAAAAGGATGCAAGTACAATACTTCATATGAAAAAATCCGCCCTTACTGAACCGGTAGTAAGAAAAGCTATTGAAAAGAATGGTTTACTTATCAGAAACTTTCAGAGAGAGTTCCCTTCTTTAAGAAGTTTTGCAATTGAACAGAATCCAAACGCAATAGGAAGTTTAATAAAGCCTACTAAGGAAGAGATAATATTAGCGTTATCACTTAATCCAAAAGTAGAAAGCAAGATTAAAGACAAGGAACTGGTTGCTGAAGCATTAAATGATTTAGAAGTTATGGATAATTCAAGAGATTGTGATGAGTATGAGTTATAATCCACTTTGATACTATATAAAAACTAGAGGAGATTGTTTCTTCTCTAGTTTTTGTTGTTTTGCTGCCTTTTATAAATCTATGAATTATAAGCGTTAAAGTTGTAGATATTAAAAAAATATGATAATATTTTATACAATAAAACTGATTTTTCTTAATTTCTAGTAGTAATTTTACACTACTTATATATAAAGATAAGTAATCGTGTTAAAGAAAGAGGCAGTATATGATTTATAAACTGGAAACTTTTGGGAATATACAAGGTTATACAATTAGCTGGAAAGAGCTTTCCGGAATTATTGATATGATTTATCCGGATGAAAATTTAGATAATGGCTGGTATCGTAAATGGGAAGCTAATAATTGGGTTAAAGATGATATAAACAGGACATATCTTAATCTAAAATATTACAGAAAATTCAATTTAAGAGAACAGAAATCATTAGGTTATTATGATAATGTAAATTGCAGATACATAATAACAGACAGATATAAAAAAGTAATTGATGTAATTGCAGAAAATCAGTTAAAGTAATAACATTAGGTTAAAAAGCAGGGGGGAGTAATTAATATGAATGTAGGTATATCAGCAGAATTTATTTCAGAAGTTGGGATTATTAAGAGGATAAATGAATCCTTTAGAAAAATGGATTGGAAAATTTCTTTAAAGGAAGAAGAGTACAATGACTGGGGAGAAGAAATTTTAAATAGAGATTATCACCCAAATCTTAAGCTGTTTGACTTAAATTTAGTAGATGAAGGAAATGAAATAGCGGGTAAAGATAATCAGATTTCTGCATTACCAGAGCTATTAACATCCAATAAATTTACAAGAATAAGAGTGGATATAGAAGATGATATAATAAGTGATATTCTAAAAGACCGCTGTGAAGATGTAGATAATGAGACAGATGCAGATGATTATATGACTAAAAAAGAACAGTCTGATGTAAGAATAAAAGCGACATATCTGGCGATAAAGAAAATAGCAGAAGAAATCATTTATAAGATAAGGACTCATTACAAATTAAACAACAGCGATATGGTCAGAGTGTATTATAAAAATACATTATTAATAGCGGAAACTGAAAATGATAGCGGTTTTACAGAGGAAAAGAAAAAAGCAGTTCTTGATTTAATTTAAAATTTTATACATAAAAAGGAGATACCTAGTATTAACCGGATATCTCCTTATTTTTATGTCTTCACATTATAAGCAACCTTTAAGGTTTTCATACTTATCATTCCGTCAACTAATATAAATAATCTAAGCTTACTTTATAAAATCATCCCGTTATAAAAAACATATCTTACCTGTTCACATTTCATTCCAAAGAATCTGTTAATCCCTATGAAGAATATCTTATCTTCTATATTGAACTTATGCTTTGTAACAGAGGTTACTGTATATTCCATTCCATATTTATCAGTTACAGTAAGTATATTGTCTTTGATATCTGCTATTGTTCCTTCTCTAAGGGAAGGCTTATTTTTATATATTTTCTTTATGGTTGCTTTTGTTGATAAATTAGACATAAGTAAATCCGTTACTGCCAGTAATATTATAAATACTGATATTATTCCTGTTATTTTATAATGGCAAAATATACTTGTTATTATTCCGGTAATTCCTATGATTAATAAAACACCTGATAATATATTTGTCTTTCTAATCTGTTTCTTTTCATAATCAGCAATCTGTCTGTATAAATCTTCCATTTTTTGTATTTTCCCTTTCTGTTATAAATACTACTACTTAAATAGTGTAAAGTTTCTTTCATTTATCAGAAGAAAATAGAGATATTTTTCAATTTAAGACAATTTATAACCACACTATTTATATAAAGACAATTCCTATATAGGGAAAAACAAAAAGGAGATATTATATGAGTAATTTAGTGGATTTAAAAGGTTATCAGATTGATGTTGATGAAAGAAGTGTATTTCTTACAGACAGGGGATTTATATTTGATAATGATACACTTAGTAATGTACATAACCTTTATGAGCAGTTACAAATGACTAATAAGATTATGAATAAGAATGACAACCTTAGCAGTACTGAAGCATGGAATTTAGCAGGGGAAGTAAAGACTAAGATGAATGAAGCCATTGATAATTTCATTAAGGAAACAAACCTTGAAGAATGTAGCATTAATGAGGCTATATCAGAATATATGAACAGAGATGATATAGAATTGGATTAATAAAAAGAGGAGTTAAATTTATGTCATTTGTATGGAAAGTAGAAGATATGGCTCTTATGAATGAGAAAAGCAATATATATATTGGCAATGAAAAAATTTATAAGGCTGAGAATAAATTAACAAGGCAGGAAAAGATAAATTTCCTTGACAGTATGAATGATGGACTTACAAGCTATATACTTGGTCTTGCTGATAAACTTAAGGAAGATAAAGCAAATGGAGTTATCAAAAAAGGTAAATATGGACAGATGAGTGCAATATCTTTCGCTGCATGGATAAAGAGGAATGACACAAGAAATTGTGTTGATATCATATATGATAGAGGAAGTATTAATTTTACTCCATATAGAAATATAAACATGCTTAATACAAATATAAGCATGTTTAGAGGCTCAACATATACAGATTATGTAGACGAAGCATTTCATATAAAGCTTAAAGAGCTTGAAATGCAGGAAAGGCAGTATTTCAGGGAACATGATGAATATGAAATATTAAAAGCTAAAGTATCTGAATATTTAGACAAGTATGGTACTTTCGGGCTTAATATCTGGAAAACAGGTAGAGGGTTATCTTTCTATAAAAATGATGATGCTAACAGTTTAGGAAGACAGATTACACTTGATGAACTTAAATTGTTTTATAGTAAATATGAAGAAATGGATAAGCTTTATGCAAAGATAACTAAAGAGCTTCCACGCATTGATTATGACCATGAATATATGGTGTTGAATGAAAACAGTAAAATTCCGTATGACAGTCAAGGAAACAAACTGCATATAGGAGACAAATGTGAATTTCTATTAGATGTAACTACTGATTATAAATATTGGGGAGCTGAAAATTTCAAAAATAGATTTCCTGATAATCCTATAATAAATGGTAAAGACGACAGTAAATATATATTCTTAGAAGGCATTGTAAAATATGATGATGCGGATGAGCGTTATGTATTTGATATACAAGGAGACTATGGAGATTTTTATTGTCCGGAACTTTATATAGACCTTTCTACAATATCTATTGTAAAAAACTTAGATTATGATGCTGTACATGAAGAAAGTGAAGAAGAAAATACAACTATTACTGGAGTTGTAGAGGATTATCTTGATAAGTCTGAGATAGATTTAGACTAAAGGAGTTTTTATGGATATTGATAACTATATAAGAAATTTAAGTACTGAAGAACTGCTTAATGTCTTAACCTCTGACCAGAAAGAAGCAATTTATGATGCTGTTAATTATGAGCTTAAAAAGGAAGATGTATTAAGCCTATTAGAAGACAGAGAAGATATACCTAATGTATTAAAAGATGCTATAGCCTGTGATGTAGCTGAAATGTGGAAAAATGGATATTATGACTGTAACTTATCTTACTGGGATAATATTAATAATCTTATAGAAGACTCTATCAGAAAAAAGGGCTTACTTTCAGAAGAAAATACAAAGACACTGGCAGATACTTATAAGAAATTCTATTTTACATTTGGTTCAGACCCAGCTTACCCATATGGTATAGATGATTATGTAGTAGTATTAGCAAAGAACATATATGAAGCACAGATGGCTTTTAAAGCATTACATCCTAACAGACCGGATTCAGACAGTCTTAATTATGCGTTTGATTATACTGAAAAGACATGGGAAGCTCAGTATTATGGTGACAACCCACCAGTTGAGGTTATCACTGCTACAGATGAATTAGTGTTTAAAGGCAGGGAAGAAACTATAACTGCTGATAATGAACATGATAACGACTATGAATATTGATAATATATAATCATTAAATTAAGCTGTTTATTTTAAATAAGCAGCTTTTTTTTCGTGATTTTAGGTAGTAATTTCACACTACTTATATGTAAGGAGAAAATTAGTTATCAGTTATTAATAAATAGAAGTGTCAGCTGTGAGTAGTTCATTATAAAAGGTAAAGGTGATTATATGAAAAAATATGTAGTAATTTGTTATTCAGTTCACAATAAGGAAATTGCAAGCTATGATGCATTTGATAACGAAGATAATGCTTATGCATTTCTCGAAAAGGATGCACAGAATACTTATGAAGAGGAAATAAATAACGCAAGTGAAGAAGATATGGATTCGATTGATTTTACAATAAGCGATGATGGAACTGCTTATCTTTCTTCTTGCGATGGAGAGTATGAATGGACTTGGGAAGTTGTAGAGGTATAAGGAATAGCAATTTCAAAAGGAGTTGATTTAATGGAAATTAGAGTAATTGATTGTGATGCAATCGTAGGCTTTGTTGATTACGGAACTATTGATAGTGAAAAGAATGGTGGCTATTCAACAAAAATGAGGTGTAAGAAATGTGGCGCTGCATGGCTTGCTGAAAATTATGCAACAGGATATGATACTTGCCCTAAATGCGGAGCAACAGGTAAAAAATATGTTATTTCTGTAGAATAGAAAGGACGGTTGATTTTATGCATATCCCAACAATAGAAGAGGATTGAAAAGACTTAAATGATTATTTAATAGAAAATCAAATTAATAAATGCGTGTTTCTTTGTAGGAGGTGTCGATTTGAAAAGGCAGAATGTTAATAGAAAAAATAATATGATGGAAACAAGAATCAATGGAATTAACGAATTTGCAAAGGAAACAGCAAGTAATCTTCTTAAAAAATATCCAGATATTGATTTTTATGATTTGATGTTTCAATTTGAAATGCAATTCAGACATGAATACTCGAAGGCTATGTTAAAAGAAACATCAGACTAAATTCACATTTCACCAGAAGAAAGGAAATAATATGTTAGGATATAAGATTTATTTTAATGGAAACGAATTTGTAGCAGATAATATTGCAACAGAGGTTCAAACAATGCCATGCGATTCAACTGTTTCATGGATGGCTAATAAGATATATGCAGATAATGCCGTAGAAAAGCATAATGCAAATGATATAAAGAATGTTAAAAAATGTAAGGAATGTGGCGAATACTTCTGGCAGACAGATGATGAAAGAATCTGGTTTACTGATAGAAATATGAAAGCACCTTGCAGATGTTATTCTTGCAGGAAGAAAAATAAGACAAAGTAGAAAATGCGTGTTTTCTTGGATTAGAAAGGAAGGTAAGAAGAATGAAATTAGTACAGGAAATTAAAAGGAATGAGTTATTAGGAAGTAGTTGGGGAATCTACGAATTAAACACCAACGAGAAAAAGAAATACGGAAATAATTACGCATTGTCTCAGGGTGTGTTTTCTGAATATGCAATAAAAGAATTTGGTGCAGATGAACTGTTATCTAATCTTAAAAACTTTGCTTATGAAGGCTTTTTTGAAACACAAAAAGAAGCATATATGCAGGTAAAGTTAGTGGAAATGAAGAGTAAGATTGAAAGAATGGAACTTACCATGAAGGACGTATTGAAATTACAAACACCAGAATGGTAACAAAAATGTGTATTTTTATTAGAATTGGAGGTAAGAGAAATGAATAGAATTGATGAAATTATTTATGAAGAGACACAGAAGGCAGCTTATGAGGAACAGTGCGAACAGGGATTTGCTCATCAGTAACAGCCAAACGAAGTTTCCTATGGTTTTTAAGAAAGGAAAATGGTGATTAAAATGTTGACAAGAGAAGAATTGAAAGCAGCGCACAATAACATTATAACTATAATGGAAAACAGGGTTATGCAAATGACAGGATGTAATAGGCAGACTGCAAATTTAGTCGCAAACGAAATCTTGGATTTGGATAGAGATGCAGATAAGTTATTAAATGAAAAAGAAGCAGACTAAATTCGCATTTACTTTGAAAATGGAGGATGTATGTTAGTATCAAAAATTTATGAAGAAGACCATGTATTTAAAAATGCAGGTGATGCAATTAAATATATGTACGAAACAAATTTTAAATATGAAGTTGCCGTATATGATATAAATGCTGATAAGGCATATGAAAAAACAAAGGAAATCTATACAGCTATTAAAGAGTATAACAAGGGAAAAGAATTGAATGAACAAATATTACCAAGTTATCCATTTGCGTATAGAGGCATTATTGGTTGTCTTGGTGTTCAATGTTACTCAATATCACTTGGAACTTACGAAAGAAATAGAGAGTGCATAACGTTATTTACTGCTGGATGGAATGATAATGTTTTGGATGCCTCTACAGAGAAATCAAATATAAGACCAGGATTAAAGGCTCTGGCTTCAATGGGTTTAATGGCTGGAATGTTACATTGAAACTAAGATTTTTTTAGAAAGGATGACAGAAAATATGGCATATATAAAAAATAAAAATGGATTTGAGATTGGAGATTGGACAACTACAACGAGAAAAGTTGATAGTTGTGCAGGTTATTTTGAAAAAGGAACAAAAGTTAAGGTAATTGGGAAAACATACAGAGGTTATGATTTAGAAGATGAATATGGAAACAAAATAATAGAAACAGGATATGACAGTATCGGTTGAAACTAAGATTTACAAGGATTGGAGTGAGTACAAAATGACGTTAAATGATATTGTGGAAGTAATGAGTGGCGGTACTGATGTTGAAATTTTTGCTGAATGTAAAAGAGTATATTTTGGATTGTTAGCGGATATGTCTAAAAGCAAATATGAAAAATACAAAAACCGTTTTGTTTACAGAGTAAACATAAATAAAAATGCAAAATGTATCACTATAGCGGTTTAAATAAATATGAAACTGATAGAGCCATGAAATTAAAAATAGGGGGTATTATCCCCCTAAATGCCTATAATAATGTCGGAATCACATGATTAGTGAAGAAAATAGGCTTTTATATTATACATTAAAATAATAATATATGTAAACAGGAGATAAATGAAAAAATGAGAATAGAAGTTGAAAAGCAGCAGAAAGACATAAATAAGGCTATGGCTATTTTAAGTTTAAGGCAACTTCCCGGTATGAGAAAAGCAACTACAGAGGAGTTGGATTCTGCTACTGAATACGCAAAAGCTTGTATGTATTTAGTACTAAATTATATGTCTGATAAAGACATGACCTTAAAAGAGTTAAAAAAGGAAATCGAACAGGAAAAGTCGTTTAATATAAATATTGATAATATCCTGCCAGATTAATGTAATTAATGAATAAAGCGATTAATAATTAGTATTTCATATAACTCTATCAGTATTAACACTGATAGGGTTATTTTTTATGTGAAAATATATTTTAATTTTTCTGTTATGTTTATATGAAATATAGTGATTTTTTTTATTAAATTCCACACTATTATAATAGGGATAAATAAGAAGAAGAAGGTGTGAAGATGCCAGATATAAATAATAATGAGACTTTACAGATTATTATAGGAGTAACAGTCGGGCTTTTAGGTTTTATGATAACTGTATTTATAATGAAAGGATTATTGTTTGTATTAGGACTGATAATAAGGTGAAAAGGAGAAAGTCTTAATTGACATTTTTTCTGTCATATTTCTTTTAATAAATATTTAAAGGAGAAAAACAGTATGGCATTTTCATTAGAAGTTGAAGAACTTGTAAAACGGGTTGACAAATATCAAAGCCATTATCCCGAAAGAATTGAGAGGTATCAACTCTAAAACTAGCAGAAGCAAAATTAGTATATTATAAGAAAACAAAAGGGGATTTATTATGAATAAAGAAGAAATGTGTGATTACCTTATATCTACAAGCTTATATAGGAAAAAAGGATTAGACCTTTCCTATGTAAAAGATATGATTGATTCAGATAAAACAATCCCTATAAGTGACCTTGTAGAGAGATTTATTAAGATTGATAAGTATTATGAAGGCGAACCGTGGAATATCAGGCAGATATTAAATAATATTGACATAATTATTCCAGTAGAGGATAGAAAAGAAAAATGGGAAGCTAAAGGCAATGAACAGATTATTGAAAAAATTAAAAAAATGCCAAATTTAGGAGATACGGTATATGGTATATTCAGACAGACTAAAATTATACCTTTAACAATTACCGGTATTACATTTAATGAATTTGGTATTACATTATCTGCTAAAAATGAAGAAGAACTTGGATACAGTGCAATAACTTTAATGGCAGATAATGTCGGTACAGAATGGTATAAAACTAAAAAAGAAGCAGAAAAGAGTATTAAAGAAATTTTAGCAAGCCGTTTATTAAACAAAAATGATAATGATTTAGAACGCTAGAAGGAGATAAAATAAACTATGGAAAGATTAACAGGAAGAGATGCATATGGAGACATTGTAGCAAATGAAGAGATGCAGATACTAGCATCAAGAGGTACTACATATGATGACTTACATAATATTATAAATCATCTGGCAGAAAAGTTGTGTGAATATGAGGATTTAGAAGAGCAAGGCAGACTTACTAAGCTACCTTGTAAAGTAGGAGATATAGTTTGGTATGCAGATAATGAAATTAAAATCGAAAGTATTAAAATACAAGAGAAATCATCTATAGTTTATCAAGGAAGTTCGATAAACGGTGGTTATGGAAAATTTTGGTTCAATTCATCTGATTTAGGTAAGACAGTTTTTCTTACTGAGGCTGAAGCTTATGCAAAATTAGATTTAGGAGTAACAATAGGACAGACATTATATGTTATTTCTGAAGATGATTATGATATAAAAAAAGCTAAAGTAATATCAATAAATTTATGCCCGTATTATTGTAATGATACAGGATTTAAACTTTCTGAAATGAGAAGTGAGGGCTATGGGTATGGATATTATCTTGATGTTAAAGTGAAAGAATTTGATGATATTTATACAGACTTACCTATAACAGTAAAAGACTTTGAGGGTGGAATTATCTTTACATCTAAGGAAAAAGCTGAAGAAAAACTTGAAAGATTAAAGAGTGAGATTAATGAAGAAAGAGAATAAAAAAAGTATAAGACAATTTCTTGGTTGTTTTGTATGTCAGTATGTATATGACTTATAGTGATAGAAGCAAAATGTGTAAGTAATTGGATAATATTATTTATAACCGGAAGCATAACAATAGGCATAATGGCAATCATAGAAAGTTTAGTTAAGAATTTAATTCAGAAGAGGATATAAAATTATGAGTAGAAAAGCAATATCAAAAGCGACAAGACTAGCTGTATATGATAAGTGTAATCATAGATGTGCTTATTGTGGCTGTGAATTAGATTATAAGGACATGCAGGTAGACCATATTGAAGCAGTATACTTAAACGAATACAATAAAGAAAGAAATTATAAAGCATTAAGTGATGATGAACTCAATGATATAAAGAACTACCTGCCAGCCTGTAGAGCATGTAATTTCTATAAGAGTACATTTGCATTAGAAGAATTCAGAAAGCGTTTATCAACAACACTGTTTAACAATCTTGAAAAGAATTTTAATTATAAGCTGCTTAAAAAATATGGACTTATTAAAGAAGATATTAAGCCTGTAAAGTTCTATTTTGAGAAGCTAAGAGAAGAGGAATAGATAATTTATGAGAACTGGAAGTGTTAGAAAAAGTGATTTAGAAAATAAATATGTTTTCTGGGATATTGATGGGACTTTAGCACCTTATCGGTTTAATGACCATGTTTCAGACCCAGAGGGTACAAATAATGGTATGAGTTTAAAAGAAATTAGTGAACATATTTTCTTAACAAGAAAACCATCTCAACATATGATGAAAGTTGTATATTCTTGTGGAGCAAGAAGAAATTTCATCATGGGTCATTGTCAGGTTCAACAAGAAATGGATGATAAACAATTGTGGTTAGATAAACATTTTCCAATTATTAGACGACAAGATAGAATACTTACTTATGAAAATATATCAAAAGCTGATAGCATTGTTGAATATTGTGCAGGACATCGAATTGACTTGAAAGATGTTGTTTATGTTGATGATGTACTTGCATTTTTAAGGGAAGCGGAGCGAAAAGGTATTAAATCATATCATATCAGCAGTTTCTTAGACTGGGAGTATTCAGATGATTATTTTAATTCAAAAGATGCGCCTATAACATTTGAGGAATGTGAGGTAGTACCTGATGATTCACAGATTGAAAATTGTTTGGTATGTCTTGCATAGAAAGAAAGGGAAAGACTATGTATAAATGGGTTAAATTTAAAGATTTAGGACAGTTTTATGTAGATAAAGTACTTGTAGAATCAGATATACCATTGTTTTTCATTTGCTATGATGAAAACAATAATAAATATGCCTGTCTGACATTAAATGAGGATATTGGGGAATATTTAGTGAAACATATTGATAATATAAAACTGCAAAATATTCTACAGAAGAATATAACAATATATGATGTATTTAATACTGATAAAAATGCTTTATGTTATTTAACATCATATGATTTTGCATCTGGAATTATGAATCATATGGAAGTGGAAATTTCAGATGTACTTGATGAGACTACATGTAAAAACTTATATATTACATTATAGAATAAAATAATATTATA